>Ga0265295_1007667_pt1 | contig 12310 bp, 7 predicted proteins | sample Munlansysbiofilm_FD_192503 | JGI IMG/M metagenome (GOLD analysis project Ga0265295, IMG submission 192503) | Leachate microbial communities from a municipal landfill in Southern Ontario, Canada - Methane capture system biofilm | ecosystem: Engineered > Solid waste > Landfill > Unclassified ... | reverse complement strand
CCATTTTAGGGGCTTAGTTTTATGTTTTTGTATTTAAGTAGAAAAATAATGCACTCAATTATTTTTCTGCATTATTTTCAATTGTTGGGGCTTTGCCCCAGACCCCACTTACTTTCTTTGTTGCTTCACACCGATTTTAATTTTTAAGAGTGTTCAGCGAGCTCGCCAAAAAACGGCTCGGTTGAAACCAGAAAGTAAGCAAAGAAATTCAAGGCTACGCCCGGTTGACTTCGTCGAACTCGCAAAGAACGCTCGGTTCACTCGAAAAACTACGCGTTGTGGGCTAAAAAATCTGAACTTGCACCTCCCTCCGGTCGGTGGTTGCCTTCGGCGAACTTACACAAAACGCTCGGTTCAAACAGCAGATTTTTCTTAACGCCCACTTTGCCTTCGGCGAGCTCGCAAAAAGCGCTCGGTTGCTTGTTTTTCGGCTCACCGGCCAATGCCCATCGAAAAACGGATCGTATCTAGCATAATACGTTTTAACCGGACACGAGTGAAATCAATTACAAAACCCTTAAAATTCAGTAGTTAGTTTGCGGTATACTTGTATCTTAATCAGATACTCCCTGTGTCGTAGGGGTTCAGAAACTAGTAGCAATAAATACATACCCTAAACAAAACAGCCTTCAAAGGGATTACGAATCTTTGGCATGTTTAAAAGTCTAGGCTATCCTCTTCCATTAAAGATATGACGTTTTTGAAGTTAACCAAGGTATTCTTGAGTTCTTTCTTATGGCTTTACTAAAGAAAGCGGGGCTAACCATTTCTGATTAGCCCCGCTGCAATTTTATAAATTCTAGTGAGTTTGTATACCTACACTAAAGTATCAAATTATTACTGGTAATCGGGTAAGGCGCTCATAAGTTTCTGGCGTGAAAAGAAAATACGACTCTTAACTGTACCAATTTTCAGGTTTAGCTTTTCGGCAATCTCCTTATACTTATAACCAGAAGTGTGCATTTGGAAAGGTATCCGGAAATCATCACCTAGCTCATTAACCTTCTGGCTAATTTCGCTGTGCGAAAAAGTTGACTCAGGTCCCTCATCAAAAGTACGCCCATTAATTAGATACTGATTATCGCTTGAATCAAAAGTAGTTCGTTGTTTTACTGCCTTACGATAGTTATTAATAAACGTATTCTTCATTATGGTGAAGGTCCATGCTTTAATATTGGTGTTATCCTCAAACTTATCCTTATAGGTTAAAGCCTTTAAGTAGGTTTCTTGGAGCAGATCGCTTGCATCTTCAGAGTTTGCAGTTAAACTGTAGGCAAACCTCTCAAGATTCGGCTCAAGCTCAATAAGTGCGGTGTTAAATTCTGCTGTTGACATAATAATATGGTTTAAGTTGTTATTTTTATTAAGTCTAAATATATGTTCATACAAATATACGGTAGGATTAGACAAAATCAAATCGAAACTCCTCACATAACCTCTATTAAAGCGACATTCTAAATAAAATAGGCAAGCAAACACACATCTCCCGCTGCCTACATAAGAAACTGTATAAATAAGTTCTAAATAATTATTATCACATATTCTTGTTGAACAATGTTCTCAATAATATCTTGTAAAATGCTTTTTATGGACAAAGTATCAACATTTCAGGCTTTTTATTACTAACAAAACAACCTAATAAAAAGCGAGTTAGAGTACAAAAAATCAAAAAACAACAGCCTCCAAATTCACTATTAGATTTGTTGTGTTGTTTTTATTGAAGTGTAACTAAAAAAACCTGAACAGCCAGAAGAGCATTGGTGAACTATTTCAGATGCCTATACTATAGTAACGAAATAGCAATAACTTGCACAAATAGAACCGTCAACTTGAGAGAGAACTTAAAATTTAGCTATATTTCGAAATCGAAATAAAAACTAAAAAAGCAATGACCAATAGGATTAGCAAGCCCAACCTCTTTCAAGCATTTATTCCCATTCTGTTCCTTATTATTTTCCTAGTCTTAAACGTATATTTTTTCGGCAATGACACCCTCTCGGGAGCCAACCAAATTGCCTTACTACTTGCCGCCACAATTGCAGCAATTATAGCCGTTTCGTTGGGGCACAAATGGTTTAGTATACGCAAACAAATTGTTAGAAGCATAAGTTCCGCTATGCCATCTATGATTATTCTTTTACTAATTGGCTCACTGGCCGGAACGTGGCTTTTAAGCGGAGTGGTGCCAGCCATGATATACTACGGACTAAAAATTCTTCATCCATCTATTTTTCTCATGGCATCGGTAATAATATGCTCCTTGGTATCGCTTGCCACCGGGAGTTCTTGGTCAACAGTTGCAACCATTGGGGTAGCGCTGCTTGGCATAGGCAACGCTCTAGGTTTTAGCAATGGTGTTGTGGCTGGTGCCATTATTTCGGGTGCGTACTTTGGCGATAAAATGTCGCCTCTTTCCGATACAACAAATCTTGCGCCCGCAATGGCAGGTACCGATCTTTTTACCCACATACGATATATGATTTACACAACGGCCCCAACTATGGTAATTACACTAATTATCTTTTTTGTAATGGGACTAACATACAAGAATGCGGAATCTGTCGTAAATATTGAATCGACCCTAATTGCCCTAAAAGCCACTTTCAACATAACTCCATGGCTGTTCTTGGTACCCATAATTTTAATCGTGATAATTGTAAAAAAGATGCCACCCATTCCAGCTTTAATGGCTGGCACCCTCCTGGGTGCAGTGTTTGCAATTATATTTCAGCCACAAGTAGTAACTCAAATTTCGGGTATTGGAAACAGCTACGCTATGTCATCGTACGTTGCAGTTATGCGAAGTATGTTTGGCAATATTTCGGTTGTAACAAACGACTTGCAAGTAAACGATCTACTTAGCACAAACGGTATGGCTGGTATGCTAAACACAATTTGGCTTATTCTGGCTGCAATGATTTTTGGAGGGGTTATGGAGGCGGCCGGCTTCCTTGTAAGGATAACCGAAAGCATTATACGATTTGCAAAAACCACTGGCTCGCTCGTGGCAACTACTGTTGGTACCTGCCTATTTTTCAATATTACGGCGTCGGATCAATACATTGCAATTGTGGTTCCGGGCCGGATGTTTGCAAAAACTTACAAAGACAGGGGACTTAAACCAGAGGTTCTAAGTCGAACGCTTGAGGATTCTGGAACGGTAACTTCCGTCTTAATTCCTTGGAACACCTGCGGAGCAGCACAATCGGCTGTTCTGGGTGTACCCGTTTTGACCTTTTTACCCTATGCATTTTTCAACATAATTAGCCCTTTTATGAGCATTTTTATGGCAGCCTTTAATATAAATATTAGACGATTTAATGATCAAGAAAAGGAAACGGCAACGCCCATAAGCATTGACGAGGATTAGTTATCAAGAAACGGCACGATTCTTGCTTTTAATGACTTATAGTGAAGTAGGCTTTTCAACATAAAAACCTTAAACTTGATCATAAAAAAACACAACAATTATGAGAAAACTTTTTACCCTCACTCTAATTCTATTTACCATTTCAAGTTTAGCTCAAAATCGAGGCCATATTCAAAGTAGCCCAATAAAATTGTATTCAACGTTTTTACAAAATAGCAAGGATGATGCATTATTCCTTTACCCTGGTAATTGGAGTGACACCACCGAGGCAAAATTGTATGATTGGGGAGATCAAAAGGGCTATTTATTCGGCACCAACACTTTTAACGACAAGGGCTGTGCCCAAATTTTCAATATTAACAAAACGTACCAAATTGAAAGTGCCATTTTTTGGTTTGCAGCAAAAGAAGGTGCTACAGGCAACGTTAAATTTGTTGTTTGGGACTATTCAAATAATACCATTGGCAACATTTTAGGCTCAAAAACAGTTCCCCTGGCAGATATTAGTATGAACAATAATTTAGACAAAATTATTGCGGTTAAGTTTGATGAACTGATTGAGGTTAGCTCCAGTTTTGCCATTGGTATTGATATTTCTGGGCTAGACCCATATTTACCCGGTAAAAATGAGCTGGGATTGGTTTCATCAGAAGAAAACTCAGCAAGAAAGTTTGGTTTATCTCTTTTACTAGACAAAGACGACAAATGGGTACCCATTTTAGATTATGACGTTGATGTTGATATAGCTATTTTCCCAATAGTTTACGAAGTGGCCAGCAGTACTAAACCAACAATTCTTCATAAAACCAAGGCCTACCCTAACCCGTTTAATGAGAAAATTTACATTGAGAATGCCTTAAAAACCAAGCGGATAATAATTACCAACGTAATTGGACAGGTAGTTATAGATATGCCCGTAAACTCGCCAACCCTAACCATTGAAACATCTTCGCTAAAGCAAGGTATTCATCTTATAATTTTTGAAAATGAGGATGGCACCAGAGTGGTCAGAAAAATGATAAAACGATAAAGAACAAACCAAGCAAGTAAAAAAGATGCCTAGTTCCATAGGCATCTTTTTTTGCTTCAGCGAACTATAAAGCCAATCAACAAGATACTTTTTACTACCTTTGGCGTTGCAAAACTCACCATATCTATGACCCTATCAGTTGTAATTGTTAACTACAACGTGAAGTATTTCTTAGAGCAATGTCTTATCTCGGTTTTTAAAGCGATGAAAGGCATTGAGGGCGAAGTGTTTGTGGTTGACAATGCTTCGGTCGATGGATCATGCCGAATGGTAGAGGAACGATTCCCAGGCGTTAAGCTTATTGAGAATAGTCAAAATCACGGATTTTCATTCGCCAACAATCAGGCGCTTCGGCTTGTATCGGGCGAATTTATACTTGTACTAAACCCCGACACAGTGGTTGAGGAGGGCACATTTAGCAAGTGCCTTAAATTTATGAATGAACACCCTGATGCTGGCAGCCTGTCGGTAAAAATGATTGATGGCAAGGGGAAATTCCTCCCCGAATCGAAAAGGGCTATGCCCTCGCCCATGGTTTCGTTTTACAAAATATTTGGCTTTGCCAAACTTTTCCCACGCTCCAAAAAGTTTGGCCGTTATCATCTTGGACACCTCAACGAAAACCAAACCCACGAAATTGAGATATTACCCGGTGCCTTTATGTTCATTAGGAAAAAAGCCCTTGATAAAGCGGGCCTTTTCGACGAATCCTTTTTTATGTACGGAGAGGATATTGACCTATCGTACCGAATACTTAAAAGCGGGTTTAAGAACTACTACTTCCCCGAAACAACCATAATACACTACAAGGGCGAAAGCACAAAAAAAGGTAGCATAAACTACGTAATGGTGTTTTATAAGGCTATGATGATTTTTGCCCGTAAGCACTTTTCGCAAAAAAATGCTTTTGTTTATACAAGTTTAATTTACATTGCCATATACTTTAGAGCAGCCCTTAGCATTGCCAAGCGAGTATTTAGTCGCTATATTGAACCGCTTGTAGATGCTTTAATAATTACGTTAGGCATTGCTATTATAGTGCCCTTTTGGGAAAAACTTCGATTTAGCTCAATCAATATATACCCCGATAAGCTCGTGATACTCCTTTCGGCAACATACATAGCCGTTTGGCTTACCTCTATATGGCTCTCGGGAGGTTACGATAAACCCCGAAAAAAGATGGCGGCGGCCAAAGGGATTGCCATTGGGAGCATAGTAATACTCTTGGTTTACTCGTTACTTCCGGAGGGCATGCGTTTTTCGCGAGCCGTTATACTCCTGCTCTCGCTTTGGGCTGTAGGTTTTATACAGCTGGCACATATAGGTTATGCTTTAATTAGGGGGGAGACAGGAGGAGACAATCGAAAGCCCAAACAGATAATTATTGTGGGAAAATACGATGAAGCGGTAAGGGTCGAAAATATTATGAGTCAATCCCCCATTCCTAGGCAACTCATAGGCATTGTATCACCCAGCAACAATATAACACAAAAGAACAATCTAGGCACTTTAGCACAGCTTGATGAGATAGTAAGGGTTAACGAAATAGATGAAATTATTTACTGCTCGGGTGATGTGTCATCGCATGAAATTATCAGGTCGATGCTTACTCTGGTTGCCCAAGGAGTAGATTTTAAAATTGCTCCACCCGAAAGCTTGTCGGTAATTGGTAGTAACTCCGTGGACACGGCTGGCGATCTTTACACGGTGGATATAAATGCCATATCATTACCATCGAACGAACGATTTAAGCGGATTTTAGATATTACAACAGCCGCTATACTTATTGTACTCTCACCCGTGCTAGTTTTTTTTGGTAGGGGTATTACAATTATGCTTCGCAATACTATAAAGGTGCTAATTGGCAAGCGTACCTGGGTTGGCTACATTAGTAAAAGCGTAAAAGGGTTACCAAATATAAAGCAGGGTGTTTTCCCGCCAATAAAACTCTCGAGCGCTAAAGCCCTCAACGACTCTCAAGTAGAAAGACTTAATATGCTGTATGCTAAGAATTACAATATTTCTAAAGATATTAAAGCTATTTGGACAAACATTACTTAAAACAACTCGTGAACAGTATGATAAAGAAGATATTATTAGCCATTACGCTATTTAGCTTGGCTGCTTGCACAGGATCGCAACAACGCGATTACATTAAAATTAAAGGTTTTACACAAGGAACCACCTATAACATCACCTATTTTAGTCCTGATAAAAAAAACTTAACACCAGCAATTGAAGAGTTGCTAGAAAGGGTAGATAGTTCAATGTCAGTATATCGCGAGAACTCTATAATTAACTCATTTAACAATAGTCAAGAGGGATTTTTGCTAGATTCTCTACTGGCCGAAACGGTAATGCTCTCGCAACAATACAACGAACAAACACAGGGTGCTTTTGACATAACCATAGGACAACTGGTAAAGGCATGGGGTTTTCACGCAAAAAAAGGCGAAATGCCAGATGACCAAACCATTAAGCAGCTTAAAAAAACTGCAGGGCCCAATATGATTGAACTCAACGGCCTGTACCTATCAAAAAAACACCCAGAGGTAATGATTGACGTAAATGCCATTGCACCGGGGTATACCGTTGATGTTATATCCGACTACCTAGAGGAATTAAGCATTACCGACTACCTAGTGGAGTTAGGTGGCGAAATTCGCACCTCAGGCAAGAGTCCCAGAAACTCCAAATGGCTCGTAGGGATTGACAAACCTCAAGAAAATTCAATTCCAGGCGAAGACCTACAGGTAATCATTGAACTGTCTGACGAAGCGCTGGTTACCTCGGGAAATTATCGTAAGTTTTTTGTTCGCGACGGCGTAAAATACAGTCATACTATTGATCCGGTAACTGGGTATCCTGCGAAACACTCATTGTTGAGTGCTACTGTTATTGACAAAAAATCGTCGCGAGCCGATGCGCTTGCCACTGCATTTATGGTAATGGGTGTCGAAAAAACGAAGGAATGGCTTAGCAAAAACCCTGAAATTGAGGCTTACCTAATCTCTTCGAACTTGCAAGGCCAATTCGAGGTTTGGATGACCGAAGGGCTACAAAAGAGAATTAAAGACTAATTTACAGAATTACACATAAAGTAAAATGCGCAACAAGTTTGGCTAAAAACCAACCGTGTTGCGCATAATAACGTTTTTTTTTAATGGCTAACTTTTGCCTAGCTAGAATTTATGGCAAGCCGCACGCCCCTGTTCCACATCCACAGCCAAATGAACGCGTCTCGCTTGTTTCGGATGAACAACTTGCTGATTGACTCTTGTTCTTCTTTAGAAGCACGAAGGACACATACATAAAACCAGCTATAAACAAAAGGAAACCAATCGTTACCAATATCAATTTTAGTGCTGCCATACTATTTTAATTTAAAATTATGTAATATGGAAACACTTTAAATCGCCAAATGTTTACTTAGTTTCGGGCATGCTCAAAGCAGGTTCCGCATTGCTTGCCTTTTTTGGTCTTGGACCAACGCATCATTTCTTCGTGCCTAGCGCAACCTATTCCTCTTTTGCGCATCTCCTTATTGTGCCCTGTTGACGTTTCGGGAAACTTATGCGATTTATGAAAGAAAATTTTAACTCCTAAAAGTAGAAATACAAGGGCTATAATCACTAGAACTACTAACAAAAGGGCTAGAAACTGCATTGTGTTTTATGTTTTTAAGTACTTACAATTCTATTTTTGGCAAAGTAAGCAAATTTTTAGATATGATTGGATATGGGGGGAAGTGGAAAACTAAAAGTGGAAAACTAAAAGTTAAAAACTAAAAGTTAAAAGTTAAAAACTAAAAGTGGAAAACTAAAAACTAAAAACTAAAAACTAAAAGTGAAAAACTAAAAGTGAAAAACTAAAAACTAAAAACTAAAAACTAAAAGTGAAAAACTAAAAGTGGGAAGTGAAAAGTTACGGGTTACGGGTTACGGGTTGCGGGTTGAGAAAGTGAAGAGTGAAAAGTAAACTTTTCACTCTTCACTCATTACTCATTACTCATTACTCCTCACCTATCGTTGAATTACAACCTTTACGGTAACCCATTCTCCACCCGATGAAACTCTGAGTAAATAAACTCCGGGGGTAAATTTGTTTACATCAACTCTATGAGTAAAGGGCTGGTTTTGTGTAATATTTTTCGAATAAACAACCTGACCTGCCTGTGAAATTAACTCAACAGTAAACAGTGCGGGCTGCCTAGGCTCAACATTAATGGTAATCCACTGGTCGGCTGGGTTTGGATAAACAGTAACCACGGTACCTGAACCAGGGATTTGATGCACCGATGTTAAGGTTAACACAACCGTATCGGAAGCTTGGCAACCAAACTCGTTGGTAACCGTTAACCAATAGCTGCCAGGACTATCCACAGTAATTTTGGATGTGGTTTCACCGGTACTCCATAGGAAATCGAGACCAGTAAGCCCTGAAATAATAGTATATGGGAACGTTACATCAAGATCATCGCCAAGGTTAACTGCGGGGGAAGGGTTAATAGTTATATTTTGCATAAAAGGTTCGCCCAATGCGCCCTCATAGCTAACCCAATACTTTATCGTGTAGCTATCCATCCCTAATTCTAGTCCTTTCTCAAATTCGAAGGTTATTTTGGAGCCACTCTCAAACGCTTCGCTTAGTTCCAACTCTTCGCTAACCACACTTCCACCGTTTACCTGATAGTTAAGCTCTATCTCTTTGTTTTTAGCTATTGTGGTGCCTCTTCCATTGGTTACAATAATTGACACGGGAATTTCATCCTTTTTGCAATCTTTTTCCAATGGCGAAAGCACCTCCGAAATTGTGAGTTTTGAAAAGTCTTTAATTTCTAGAATAACCTCATCAGTACCTTCACATCCGTTATCGTCTATAACCTTAACCCAGTATGTACCTGACTGGGTTACCAGCAATGTTCGAGTTGTTGAGCCATCGCTCCAGAGGTAAGACACAAAGCCGCCTCCAGCATCGAGAGTTAACGGACCGTAGGAAGTTCGATTTTCACCAAGGTTGACTACAGGTAATTTATAATGCTCAACATTAACAGAAGTTGTATTATTTGACGGGTCTTGGTCAAGACTATACTCAAGGGTAGCGCTAAAAGCGTAAATCTTATTTTGCGATAGATCTGCCTTTTTATTAAAAGTATAGTCAACCGACTGTTGTGGTTCTAATTTAGCTGAAACGGTTAACGTTTCGTTAGCAATATTTTTTCCGTCGATGCCAAAGGTTAAACCTATTTTACTTCCCATAGGCAGGGTTTCAATTCCCATATTTGTAATTGAGATCTTAACCGTTTCGGCATCACTTAACGAGCATGCGCTAACTGGACTTAAAAGGCTTATCTGGTAATCGGAGGTAATAAACGTTATGCTAACCTCATCGGTTGCCGAACAACCATTTGCATCGGTAACTTGAACACTATATACGCCAGTTTCGCTAATAGTAAGGGTTCGTTCAATTGATCCGTTGCTCCATAAATACGTTGCAAAACCTTCGCCAGCGTCAAGCACTGCGCTCGCTGTTTTTACAACCCTATCGCTACCCAAATCAACTGTTGGAAATCCGTAGGCAACAACCTCCTGCATTAAACTATCGTTCGCCGGATTATTGTCGAGCGGATGTTTTGCCTTTACCGCAATAGCATGCTGATTTTTGGCAGATAAGTTCACCCTATGATTCAAAGTATGCTCAATAGATGCACCTGGCTCAAGGTTTTGGGAAGCCGTAAAATTCTCAGTAACTAGCAGATTGCCATTTTGCCATAGACTTAAGGTTATAATATTTCCTGTTTCGAGTATATCGTTACCCTGATTGGTTATTTCAACCGTCACAACCTGGTTGTCAGCCAATTCACAATCACTTTTAGGACTAACTAACTGTGTTATTCCATAATCGGGCATAAGAATGGTAAGGTCAACCTCGGCATAGCCTTGACAGCCATTGCCGTCGGTAACCAGCACACTGTACGTTCCGCTTTGGGTGGCAGTGTATGTTTGATTGCCCGTTACATCAACCCCTTCGAACTGCCATTGATAGGCATTATAGGTAGCGCCCACATCAAGAAGAACTGGATTATAAGAAACCGTTCCTGTTGCAACGTTTAGGCTTAAATTTACCTTGGGGTAGGAATTCATATTAAGTGTAATGCTGTTATTATTATCAAATCCATCGTTAACCATATCAATCCAGAACAGCACAGAATGCCCTTTTGGTTGAGAAAGATCAATAGTTTGTGGTAGGGTTACTTCAAATACGCCATCCACTGCAACCTCTTCGGTTAACGTGTAACTGTCAGGATAATCATTGCCATTATGTGTATACCCCACCTCAATTTCTCGACCCACTGGTATAGGGTAATTTCCGTTATTCTTAATTCTGAATGTGATTGGTTCTTGATCGGTCAACCCACAGCCAGTCGTTGGTTCAAGCACCTCCAGCAGTTCAATATCATCCTTATAAAAAGTAAGCGTAACCACATCGCTACCCTGGCAACCGGAGAAGTCGGTTACCGTAACGCTATAGGTTCCATTTTCTGTTGCTATCAACTCCCTTTCAACACTAGCATCATTCCATATATATGCATCGTAATACCCAGGATCCAACTCCTCTTGCCATGCATAAATATCCCTGTCGGCACCAAGATTTGGACTGGGGAAACCAAGGGCGTACACCGATTTGTTGCGCGTGTTGTTGTCGTAGTCAACCTCCTCGGCGGCCGTGCTGATTTCAACCTGAATAGTAGCATTAGAAACCGTACTTAGGTCAAGTGTTTGATTTAGAGTAAAATCTTTAGTTGATTTGGCCACAAAATTTTCAGCTAGCGTAATCGTTTCGGTTGTAATCAATGCTCCATCAAGATACAGATCTACATCAATGTCAGTGCCCGTTGTGTAGGTTGTGTTACCATTATTTTTGATGGATATTGTTACAGGGGTATCATCGGTTAACCCGCAATCGGTGGATGGCGAGGCTATTGACGCAACCTGTAAATCGGCAGATATAATGGTCATACTGCTGCTTGCTGAACAACCAAAACTGTTTTCGACAGTAACCTCGTAAACAGGGAAGTCACTGGGATTGTAGACAAGATAAGTGGAATCTGTTGTCCCATCATGCCAGGAGTAAGTATATGTATCCTCCTCGGTATATGGCTCGGAGTAGGTTGGAACAATCTCATAAACCTCATACTGATCGAATACCTTATATAATATGCTAGGCTCGATTGAAACTGTTGGGGTAGGGCTAACGGTTGTTGTTATGCTTAGCTCGTTGTTGCTGGTGACCGGATCCTTATCAGTTGAAACTGAAAAACTTAAAAAACTTTCACCTATGGGGAGGCTTACTCTCTCCGGAAACTCGTATTCAAGTACCTCTCCAATGCCAAGTTGAGTATCAAGTATTATTGTCTCGTTCTGATTCCCCATTGGAGTATTTGCAACAACCGTTATTTCTGTACTAATTGGGTAAACATCCTGACCCGAATTCTTGAGCGTAATAGATAGAGGAACCGTTTCGCTGGAGTAGCACATCCCCTCAGTTTGATTGTTTATGCTAATTAGCGATAAATCGTACGCATCAACAAGCACTATTTCGTTGTTGGTTTCGGGTGTACCGCAACCGTTGGGATCTACAACTGTAACCCTATATTCAAATGTGTTTTTTGATGATGGGGTATAGGTTTGCCCGCTTGTTAATGATGTCCAAATGGTTTCATCTGGTTTTTTTCTTTCCCATTGGTAGGAGCTAAAACCATCGTTTGCCTTAAGCAAAAGGGTATCAGCACTAGTTGTTATGATCTCCGAAACCGCTTCGAAAACATCGGGTTCTTGCTCTGTCCTTGTTAGGATAATTACCTCGGGTATTCCAAATGTAGTTACGCTTACAGATTCCTCATCGTTACT
>Ga0265295_1007666_pt1 | contig 12311 bp, 15 predicted proteins | sample Munlansysbiofilm_FD_192503 | JGI IMG/M metagenome (GOLD analysis project Ga0265295, IMG submission 192503) | Leachate microbial communities from a municipal landfill in Southern Ontario, Canada - Methane capture system biofilm | ecosystem: Engineered > Solid waste > Landfill > Unclassified ... | reverse complement strand
GTGTATAATTTATCATCTGCTTTAATGATATAAGTGTAATTACTCATACCACCTAGCAGTCTTTGGACAATCGTAACTTCTTTATTTAAAATCGCTTGTGCATCTTTTATGATTTGTTTTTCCATATGTATTATAAACCTTCTATTAATGTAATTTTACCGTCTTCATATAGCGCATATTGCGGTCTAATATTGGATACTGCGCCTGGATTAAGATAAGTAATCCCGTCAATCTTGATGAGTTTAGGCTCATGTGTATGGCCATAAACCACATAATCGACTTGTAATGTATTGGCATACGATACAAGTTTTTCTAAGCCATACTTCACATTTTGAACGTGACCATGGACAATTAACCATTTTTTATCGTCGATTGTGACGATTTGTTGTAAAGGCAATTCAAGGAAATGGTCTGTGTTACCTTTAACTGCAGTCAGCTTTAAGCTTTCTAGTTCTTTTTGGGTTAAGAGTAAATCCCCTGCATCTATATGTAAGTCTTTGTCTTTATGGAGTGATGCAATCTTTTCAAGTACTGAATATCTGCCATGTGTGTCTGATGTGATTAATACTTTCATTTGAGTGCCTCCTTCAGTGACGCTAGTGCTAATGCTCTATGTGACATGCGATTCTTGAGTGTTGGTTCAATTTCAGCCATGGTTTTTTCTAAGGATGGGATATAGAATATTGGGTCATAACCAAAACCGTTATTACCTTTTCGTTCATGTGTGATTTCACCATGGACTTCCCCTTTAAATGTTTGATAGGTATCTGTTTTTGGGTCATAAAGCACAACCACTGAAATAAAGTATGCATTGCGATAAGAGATACCGGATAGTTCATCCAGTAACAAATCGATATTGCCTTGATCACCTAAACCAGAATACCTTGCGGAAAATATCCCTGGTGCACCATTTAATGCCGCAACACATAAACCCGAATCATCGGCAATGGTTAACATTTGGTGTTTCTTGGCAAAGTAACTTGCCTTAAGTAAGGCATTTTCAAAAAAAGTGTCGCCTGTTTCTGATACATCATCTGTATCATTGAGGTCTTTTAAACTGATGACTTCAAACTGTCCATCCAAAATAGCATGAATCTCTTTTTTCTTGAATTCGTTTTGAGTAGCTACCAATAATCGCATAACAATGCTCCTTTTCTTTGTATTATATCACATTAGACCAACAAAAAAATCAGTTAAAAACTGATTTAATGTAGGATACTCTGAAATTTTGAAATTCTGTCATGTTTACCTAAGACAATGACTATGTCTCTACTTCTTAATTCACTATCTGCTTTTGGCAAGATAACATTTTTGCCGCGTTTAACAAGCAAAATGTTCACGTCAAAACGATTACGAATATCCAAATCGACGACTTTAACGGTCTTAAAAGAATCGCCAATCATGATTTCATAGACGCCATAATCGTCAGTGATGTTATAGTAATCTAAGACATTATCCGACAATAATCTTCTTGCAAGACGTCTACCTGCTGATTTCTCAGATGACACAACCTCAGTTGCACCTACTTTTTCAGCGACTTTCGCATGATAATCGTTATCCACTTTGACGGTAATTTTTGGGACCTTCATGTCTGATAGAATCATCGTCGTCAGGATACTATTTTCAACGTTCCCTGGTATAGATACAATGACGTGGTCAGCATGTTGAGCACCAATTTCTTTTAAGACATTGATGTCGGTTGAATCACCAATCACAGCATTTTCAATAAATGGTGTTACGCGGTTAATGGCTTCTTCTTTTTTATCTAGGGCGACGACATCCGCACCCAATGTAGTTAATTCTTCGCATAATGCGACACCAAACGTGTCGAGACCTATGACTAAATAGGTTTTTTTCATGTTATCACATCCGATAACATATTATCACAAAATCGCACATTTATCAAAATAAATTAACGATTATGTAGTATAATTAGGTTGATTAAGTAACATTTGAAAGGAAATATACCAATGGAACCAGAAAAAAACAGTGAAATCATCGATTTCGATGCATTATTCGAAGAAAAGAAACCAGGATTAAAACCTGAATCAAAGCCTGAATCAAACTTAAAAATATCAAAATTGAAGTCTTTTTCACTCATTGGTATTTACTTTTTAATCACGATTGTTGTGGCTACCCTCATACAAGTCAGTATGATTTTAACCGAAACTGGGACAAGAGATATCACAGCTAGCGAGTCGATGGTTGAGCAAGTGAGTTTATCTACTTATGGGCTTGGTTATCTCGATGAGATTACATTCTTACAGTACCATGACGATTACCCGAATGTCGTCATCTTAACAAAATCAAACGGTTATGTATTTATCGCTAATAGCGAAAACCCACATATCAATCAAGTTTATACCATCCAAGATATCATTAACTTCTATCAATCGGACCGCCCACTATGGAAAGATACCATTGTACTAGATCCAGTGGTTAAATTATTCATGTTTGAAGACCATCAATCATTTGTGGATAAATTTGGCATTGAGCTAAGTGATCAAGTAGACTATACCATCCCTCAAGCGTATGTTAACTTTACGAGCAATACAACTTCTGTTTTAAACTTTGTTATCTATCTATTATTAGCCGCAGCACTCATTCCGGTTGCATTTAAAATGTACCACTTTGAGTTTGGTCTTTATTTCCCAAGAAAGACTTGGATAAAAGATGTGGTCTTGGGTTATGGGATGATGTTTGTCGCATCAGCGATCGCAACCGTAGTTGTACAATTGATTAGCATCATATTCAACTATATGCCTGGTGAAGCGGTGAACCAACAAGCCATCAGTGCATCCTTGTTGTCTGAATATGGCTTCTTAATCATCATCGTCACCATTGTATTTGCACCACTATTAGAAGAACTTATCTTTAGAAAAGCATTCTTCTCGTTGTTTAAGAAAGAGTATTTCGCTTTAGTTTTCTCATCCTTAATATTCGGTTTAATCCATGTCGTCGGTGAAACTTCTGTTTTAGGATTCCTAACCAATTGGATTACATATAGTGCAAGTGGATTCGCACTGGGGTATATCTATATAAAAAACAACCACAACATTTGGTCCAGCATATTAATTCATGCGGTTTACAATGCAGTGGCTGTGGTTCTTATGCTTTTTGTACTATAGAAGCGATAACGGCTAACTTTTCTTTATTGGCGTAATCTAAGGCATATAAGCCATATTCGTCTTTAAGGTCTTTCGTTTGTTTTAAAACTAAATCTCTCACCAAATCATCATCCTCTTGGAGTACAGCGTACCTAAGGGGATTTTTTTTGATGTGTTGTTTATATAAAGAACTCGTTTGAAAAGTCTCAATGAGTTCTGCCATATGAAAGTGTTCCTGTTTTAATGCGTAAGTGATTGGCGTTTCGTCAAACTTATTCTTAATGTCTGAATAAGCACCGTGTAATAACAATTGATTCAAGATATCTATATTACCACTTCTAATCGCACTAAATACTGGGGTCTCTTTCATTTTATTTTTTAGATGAGGATTAAATTGCTCTTTTAATAAATACATCACCACATCGAGTTTACCGGCTTCTGATGCGATGTGTAAAAGTGTATTATCGAATATATCTTTTTCTTTGAAGCCGCAGTGTGCCGTTTTAAGCATGAATTCAATAAATGGAATATGCCCACTCTTTATCGCATATTGAATGACTGTATGACCATCATTTGATTTTTCTTCTAGTTTCGCACCAGATTCAATGAGTAATTTAACCATATCGAAATCACCTTTTAATGCCGCAAGATGAATCGGTCTTTCGCCTTTATTATTTTTGATATTCACATTGGCAAATTTCCTGATTAATTGCTTGGCAATCATCAGTTTGCCTTTTTTTGCACAATCAAAAAGCGGTGTTTCACCGTTATGATCTGTGATATTCACATCCATGTCATTATCCAGTAAATACCCAATGACATCTTTAGCACTGGTTCTAACTGCATAGTGTAGTAATGTTTGTCCACGTGGGTCTTGAATGGCTAAATTGATTTGATTGTTAAAAAAATAAAGAACATCATTACTAGAAGCTCTATAGAATATATCGTCCATTAAAATCACCACCCATATTATAGCATAAATATCAGGTGAAGATTTTGTTCGATTGGCACTTTTTACAATTTCAAATGCGCTTTTCAAAATAAAAAAAGTCTCTAACGGGAGACTTTTTCAATGAATTATTTTACAGCGTCTTTTAAGAATTTACCAGCTTTAAAAGCAGGAGTTTTTTGTGCAGGAATTTGAATAGTTGCGCCAGAACGTGGATCGCGACCTTCTCTTTTAGCACGGTTACGAACTTCAAATGTACCAAAACCAGTTAGTACCACTTTTTCGCCATGTTGTCCAAGACTTTCGGCAACACTTTCAACAAATGCATTTAAAACTTCTTCAGCAACTTTCTTAGTTACTTGTGATTTTTCTGCTACGACAGCGATTAATTCTGTTTTGTTCATATTGAACCTCCTCTTGTCTTTATAACGCCATTATATCACGTTGATTTTATATATGCAATAAAAAATATCAAAATATTTAACTAATAATAGCGAAACCATGCGAAAAAGTGGCTTTCGGCCACTTTATTTACTCGATTTTCTCACTTTTTAATGTTCTTGTTAATAATTTAGTTACGGCATCCGTGATTGGCATATTTTCATAAATCACATGGTATGCCACTTCAATGATTGGTAAACTTAAGTGTTTTTTCTCTGCCAGTTGGTGTAGGGCTAAAATGGCTCTAACACCTTCTATTGTTTGTTTTTGCTCAGCATAAATTTGGTCCATGGACTTGCCTTTACCAATTTCTTTGCCTGCTTTAAAGTTTCTGGAGTGTTCGCTCGATGCGGTAACAATTAAGTCGCCAACACCTGTTAAACCAAAGGCAGTATCTCTTGAACCACCATACGCTTCAACCACTCTAACAATTTCAACAATGCCTCTTGTAATTAAGGCTGCTCTTGCGTTTTCGCCCATATCTAAGCCTGTTGCAATCCCAGATACGACCGCAATCGCATTCTTAACTGCCCCACCAACTTCACAACCAATTAGGTCAGTTGATGTATAAACACGCATGTATGAGTCATTAGAAAACATGACTTGTAAGTCTTTAGCTAAAGTTTCATCTGTAGATGCAACCGTTAATAGTGTTAATTTACGTTTGATGACTTCTTCAGCATGTGAAGGACCTGTCAATACTGCAAATCCTTTAAGGTGATTGGTTTTAATCACTTCATCCACAATCTCAGAAACACGTTTCGATGTATCTGGTTCAATCCCTTTAGATACATTGATGAAATACTTAGGTTCAGTCACTAGATTATCAATTGTTGTTAAAAGCCCGCGCATGACTTTCGTTGGGACGGCTAAAACAAGGTATTCTGTAAAATCTAATGCTACGGATAAATCATTGGTTGCGGTTAATGCTTCTGGTAACGGTAAATCAAAGAATGGGTGTATGTGTTGTTGATTAATGGTATCGACAAAAGACTGATTAATATCATAAATCAAAACGTCGTGACCATTATCCACTAATAATTGTCCTAATGTAGCGCCCCAAGCGCCACCACCAAGGATGGATAATTTCATGGTTAGTCCTTCTTTCTAAAAATGAGTTTTATTGGCGTACCAGTAAAATCGAACGCCTTTCTAAATTGGTTTTCCAAGTATCTTTGATACGAGAAATGAATATAATTAGGGTCATTAACAAATACCACGAATGTTGGTGGTTTTGTCGCAACCTGTGTTACATAGGAGAACTTAGCCTTGCCTTTATTGAAAATAGCAGGTGGGTTCATGGCAACGCTATCGACTAAAATGTCATTGATGACATTGGTAGGGATACGTTTATTGTAGTTTTCAAATGCTTTGTTGATGGCTGGAAATAAGGTATCAATACGTCTATTTTCTTTAGCGGATACGTAGCATACTTCTGTATATGTTAAGAACTTAAATGTATCATAGATCTTCTCAGTCATTTTCTTCATGGTCTTCTCATCTTTATCGACGATGTCCCATTTATTAACGACTACGACACTGGCTTTAGCATAATCTTGAATGTTGCCAGCAACGTGTAAATCTTGAGCGATGATATCCCTAGAACCGTCAACTACGATTAACGCAACATCGCATCGTTCAATGGCTTGAAGCGCACGTAAAACACTGTATTTCTCAGTATTTTCATACACTTGACCACGTTTTTTAATCCCTGCAGTATCAATGATGGTGTATTTGACTTTGTCTTTTGTAAACGGTGTATCAATGGCATCTCTGGTAGTCCCAGCAATTTCTGACACGATGACACGTTCTTGTCCCAAAATGGCATTGGTCAAACTGGATTTACCGACATTTGGATAACCAATTACAGCAATTTTTATACTGTCATCGTCTTCTTTTTCGACTTCATCACCCATGTGTTTGACAATTTCATCCATGAGTTCACCCATCCCAATACCATGATTGGCGGATACGGCAATTGGATCACCAAACCCAAGCGCATAGAATTCATAAATGGCTTGTTTTAAATCTAAATTATCGACTTTATTGACGACTACCACCACATCTTTATCGGTTGGATAAAGTCTTTTAGCGATGAATAAATCATCATCGGTTAACCCTGCTCTTGAATCCACAACAAAAAGGATGAGGTCTGCTTCTTTGATAGCCACATCTGCTTGTTGTTTAATTTGTTCTAAAAAAGGGGCATCGCTAATTTCGATGCCCCCAGTGTCGATCACTGCGAAACTTTTGGTTAACCACTCTGTCTTGGCATAAATGCGGTCACGCGTTACACCTGGTTGGTCGTCTGTAATCGATAATCTTGAGCCTACTAAGCGATTAAATAGACTGGATTTCCCGACATTAGGACGTCCTACAATAGCTACTTTAAATGGCATTAACCATCACCTCGATTTATTTTTTCTTGCTATCTTTTAAAACACTACCGAACAAGTCACCAAGTGTTGTTGTCACTTCTTCTTGTTCTTTTAGGTAAGGTTCATATTCACTTCTCATGTTTTCTTCTGTTACTTGTTTGACTGACAATTTTAAGTGCCATTCTTTTGGTTGAACTTCGATGACTCTGGCAACTAGTTCATCACCAACTGCGAATAAGTCTTCAATCTTGTGAACACGTTCAACGGATAATTCAGATACTGGAATGAAGCCACTAACGCCTTTAGCATCGACTAACATACCTTTATCGGTGATGATTTCTGTTACTTTAACAGGTGTGTCTTCACCTTTCTTGAATGAAACATTCTTCCAAGGATTGTCTAGTAATGATTTTCTAGATAAGCTAATTTTCTTTTTCTTAGTATCTACCGTTAAAATGGCAGATTCAACTTGATCACCAATCTTCACAAAGTTTGCGAAGTTATCATTTGGATTCCATGAGTATTCACTTGCATGTAATAATCCTCTGACACCATCTTCAAACTCTAAAATAAGACCAAATGGTAATTTTTGAACGACTGCACCAGAAACGGTTGAGCCTTTTTTATGGTTTTCAGCAAAGACTTCAAATGGAGTAGGTAATAGTACTTTTCTAGATAAATCTAAACGCATACCTTCTTTTTTGATGATCTTCACTTCAATTTCTTGACCAACTGATAATACTTCATGAATATTTTCAATGCGTTGGTGAGAAATTTGAGAGATTCTTAATAAACCAGCAACATGATTAAATCTGATTGTAGCCGCATGGTCGTCTAGTTTTTCAACTTTACCAGTCAGTACATCACCTGTTTTAATGGTGTCGATTTCTTCTTTTCTTGCTTGTTGTCTTGCTTCTAATTCTTGCTGACGTTTTTCCTCAAAGATTTGTTTTCTTGAAGCGATTAAACGTGGACGTTTACCTGCTTTTACTTCAATTAGGTAAACTTCTAGGTTTTGACCTTTTAGTGTATCTTTAGCTTCAACTAATTCACGGTCTAATAGGCCAAATGGTAAAAATATATCATAACCAAGGTATTTCAAATGTAGGCCTTTTTCGTCAACTTTAGCAACTTTAGTAACAATTGGTTTGTTTTCCTTATATGCTAATTCGATTTCTGCTAACTTTTCTTCCTTAAGTAGTGGGATTCTTGAAAGCAAAATAAAACTAGGTTCATCATTAATCTTCTTGATGACCGCTTTTACTCTGTCGCCTTCTTTAACAGCCCCGATGAATGAGGTGATAACGCCGTCATAAAATTCAACGAACATTCTCGCTTCCTCATGATTTTCAAGGGTTAAATAGATCAGTTTGTCTTCGACTTTGAAGACTTCACCTTCTACTCTGTCATTCACCTTAAGTTGTACTAGATTAACGTCCTTCATTTGTAGTTCTTCCATGGTATTTCTCCTTTTTCAATATTTCTTCTATGATACGGTTTGTTGTATCTTCCACACTGTAATGTGTCGTATCAATCACAATAGCATCATCTGCACAAATTAGTGGTGATTCTTTTCTAGTAGAATCTTTTCTATCTCGCTCAATGATTTCTGTTTCTAGTGCTTGGATATCTTGTTGAATCCCCAAGACTTCTTTTTCTTTTTGTCTTCTCTTAGCGCGTTCTTTAACCGCTGCTGTTAAAAAGATTTTTAAATCCGCATCTGGCATCACAACTGTTCCGATATCTCTACCGTCCATGATGACGTCAATGCCTTTTGCAGCTTCTTTTTGAATGTGTACTAATATTTTTCTCACATACGGAAAAGAAGACACTTTTGAAACATTTCTTGTTACTAAATCTGTTCTGATTTGATCGGTAACATCGATATTATCAATGTAGATTCGATCTTTATCATATCTCACTTTGATGCGCTCCATGAACTGGTAACTAGATTCATCATCTAAATCACTTCCTTGTTGAAGTGCATAATATGTAATGGCTCTATACATCGCACCGGTATCGATATGTGTTAAATTTAATTGTTCAGCAACACGCTTGCTGATGGTTGATTTTCCGCTTCCTGCAGGTCCATCAATCGCAACTTTAAATCCCGGCATGATTAACCTCCACACCCTTTAATTATATCACTATAGTGTATTTATTTCTATATGTATTAACGTTTTTTAATCTCACCAAAAAGTTTTTTAACTTCATGGATTTTCAGTGGTCTATAACTACCGCGCTCAACACCGTCTAAAGTTAAGTCTGCATAACCTATTCTGGTTAAGTTTTTAACTGGGAACCCGACTGTATCAAACATCTTTCTCACTTGTTGATTTTTACCTTCATGAATGATGATTTGAACTAAGGTTGTCATGTTTCTTTTATCGTATTCAACGACTCTAACTTGGGCAGGTCTTGTCACATAGTTTTCAATCGCAACCCCTGTTTTTAAGGTTTTGATGGCTACTTTAGTCAACATGCCTTCTACCCTAGCCAAATAGGTTTTCTTGACTTCAAACTCAGGTCTTGTTAGATAAAAGGCTAAGTCGCCATCGTTTGTAAATAACAATAAACCTGCGGTATCAAAATCTAGTCTACCAACTGGGAAAATACGGTTTTTCTTATCCATTTCATCAAATAAACTCATTACGGTTTTACGTTTTAAATCGTCTTTAACGGTTGTCACGTATCCAGTTGGCTTATTTAATAGGTAGTAAACATGTTCTTCTTTTTCAATCAATCTGTCATCGACAGTGATTAGATCCTTTGGGGTAGTTGGGAAACCTGGTTCTAACACTTGTTCTCCGTTGACTTTCACACGGCCTGATTCGATGATTTCAACTGAACCACGACGTGATGCAACGCCAGCTTCTGCCAATCTTTTTTGTAATCTCATAAAATCCCCTCACAATCCACTATTATTATAGCATAATATTCGAAATTCATAAAAAAAAGGGATGTTTTTTACCCTTAATTTTAGTGTTTATTTGTCTCTTGATACATAAGACCCATCTTGGGTGCTTACAATGATCTTTTCACCTTGTTCAATGAACATAGGGACTTTTACTAATAAACCGGTTTGAACAATTGCATCTTTTAACGCATTGGTCTTTGTATCACCTTTTACACCTGGGACAGTCTCAACGACTTCGAGTGTAACTTTGTCTGGTAATAATACACCAAGTACTTCAACTTCATTATAAAACATGACATCAACTTCCATGCCTTCATATATGAATTTAGACTCATAAGCAATTTGAGCTTGTGTTAACTCAATTTGTTCGTATGTTTCTGAGTTCATGAATACGTGCATGTCACCTGATGAATATAAGTATTGCATTCTCGTTTTGTCAATTTGTGCTTTATCTACTTTTTCACTGGCGTTAAATGTGTAATCGATGACTGAGCCCGTACGTAAATTTCTCAATTTTGAACGAACGAAAGCTGCACCTTTACCTGGTTTAACATGCATGAATTCAATGATTTGGAATATGTTACCGTTAAAGCTAATGGTTAAGCCGGTCTTAAAATCACTTGTACTAATCATTTGTTACCTCCATAAAAAATACCTTTTTAATTATATCATATAATAGACTATTGTAAATGTTTTTCTACTAATTCTTTGACTGCAAGCACATAACTTTGTGCTTTTTGACCTTTAATATAGACATCTGCTAATGGTTTTAAGTAATCTAAATGCCTAAAAGGTTCTCTAGATTCGATGTCAGATAAATGCACAACTGCTTTTTTGATTGAAACTAATTCGAATGCGTCTCTTAACGCAACCGATGTATGGGCGAACCCACCAGGGTTAATCACTAAACAGTCATAATCATCCGATCCTTGGAGTAAATCGATTAAATTGCCTTCATGATTGGATTGGTAAAAATCAAACTCAATGTCAGGGTATGTATAAGTTAACAATTGGTTGATATCCAACATCGTTAGTGTCCCATAATGGGTTTGATTACGTTTACCTAACATATTTAAATTTGGGCCGTGGATGACTAAACATTTCATATGATTTGTTTCTCCTTTAGTGCCTTCATAATCGCATCAACCGTTTTTGATGTGTCGTGGTCATTGGCAATGATGATATCGGCAAAGAATATATACTTTAATATCCGTTCATCTTTTAATGCTTGCAAGGTCTTGGTTTTTAATAATGGTCTTGGAAAATCGTGTTTAATTCTGGATTCAATGATGTCTATTTCGGTATCTAAATAGATGGTGATACCCTTCATCAATGTTTTGTTTCTATTTTGTGTGACGATGCCACCACCGGTTGACACCACTAGGTCATCACACGTAGAGACTTCCTCTAGTGCTTTTGTTTCTAAATCACGAAACATCTTTTCACCATATTGTTCGAATATTTCATCTACAAACATCAAAGCATCTCGTTCTATTTTATGATCTAAGTCGACAAACGTCTTTGAGAGTTTATCGGCTAGTAACTTGCCAATGGTCGTTTTACCTGAACCAGGCATACCGATTAAATAGATGTTCATTTTTTGTCCTCCAAAAATGATTTAATGGCAGAAGCCATGTCTTCATAAGTTTTTTGTTTATCTTCAACCGTGATGATTTTGGCATCCATTTGATGTCTAAACCAAGTTTCTTGTCTTTTAGCTAAGTGCCTAGTTTTTTGTTTGATCAATGAAATGGCGTCTTCCTTAGTCATCAATTGATCTAAGTAGGCATTCAGTTCTCGATAACCTAAAATGTTTGGTTTGATGCCATTTAATCTTAATGTTTCAACCTCTTCTAAAAAACCTTGAGACACCATGATATCGACCCGTTGATTAATTCTTTCATATAGTTTTTCTCTATCCATCGTTAAATAAAGAATGAGTGCATCATAAAGTGGCACATCTTTTTTAACCAAACTGGAACGCTTTTTGTTATCTGCAATCTCTAGTGCACGCAATACACGTCTTCTATTATTAGGGTGTAATAATTTGGTTGCCTCAAAATCTTTCTCTTTAAGTATGTCAAACAATTCATCATTACTTAAGTGGGCTAAAGATGCTTCTAAAGTAAAGTCTCGTTTTGGTGCATCAAATTCATAATCATATAAAGCTGCTTTGATATATAGCCCTGTTCCACCAACAATAAATGGGACATCAATTAAATCGATTTTTTCTCTAACCAAGCGTTGGAAGGTAGCGACATCAAATGGCTCATTTGGTGCCATGATATCAATCAAATGGTGTTTAACACCTTTTTTTTCAGTTTCGGTTATTTTTGCAGAACCGATATCCATCCCTTTGTATACTTGAACAGAATCCCCACTGATGACCTCGGCATGAAATGTTTTAGCGAGTAATATCGATAAGTCGGTTTTTCCGACTGCGGTAGGTCCGCATATAACGACTACTTTTTTCATACAATCCGCTTAAACATTTTCTCGATTTCATAAAGCGAGAAAGA
>Ga0265295_1007665_pt1 | contig 12312 bp, 6 predicted proteins | sample Munlansysbiofilm_FD_192503 | JGI IMG/M metagenome (GOLD analysis project Ga0265295, IMG submission 192503) | Leachate microbial communities from a municipal landfill in Southern Ontario, Canada - Methane capture system biofilm | ecosystem: Engineered > Solid waste > Landfill > Unclassified ... | reverse complement strand
ATATTACTGTTAATAATGGTGCTTATGGTTATTTTCACAACAATGGTGGCCCATTTCCGTTCGAGTCAGGCTTAATTATGGCATCCGGAAATATTTCTAATGCTCAAGGTCCAAATACCTCCGGTAAGATGGGTAATACAACAGGGTCGGGAAGTGATCCAGATTTAGTTGCCATTGCTTCTGGAACAATAAATGATGCAAGTGTTGTTCAGTTCGACTTTATCCCTGCCAGTGACGAAGTGAGCTTCCGTTATATATTTGGTTCCGAAGAATTTCCAGAATATGCCAATACTAACTTTAATGATGTTTTTGGATTTTTCTTATCAGGTCCGGGCATTAATGGTCCATATAGTAATAATGCTATTAATATCGCTATATTACCAAATGGGTCTCCTGTAACAATCAACAATATACATAATGATGGTTATTATACAGCTTATCCAAGTTCTAGTTCTACTTCGGCTGGTTCATATTATGGAGCTGTTCAGTATGATGGTAACTCAATTGTACTAACAGCCACAGCTACCGTTATCCCCTGCGAAACCTATCATATTAAACTAGCAGTTGGAGATAGAGGAGATTCATCATATGACTCCGGAGTTTTTATCGAAGCCGGAAGTTTTGTTTCAGGTTCTGATATAGAGGGGTTTAACAACAGCCAATATGGTGGCGAAAATGATTTGTGGGAAGGTTGTACAAACTACTATGTAATCTGCCGTGTTGCAGGAGCCGATACTTCAGAACCGGTAGTTATTGATGTAAACTATTCAAACGCCTCTACTGCAACTGAGAATGTTGATGTTACAGACTTTCCTTCGCAGGCAATAATTGAAGCCGGACAAACCTGTGATACAATCTATTATTCTGCTTTTAATGATGATTTGGAAGAAGGAAATGAAACTATTGTTTTAGAATTTTCTACATCATGCCCTTGCGGAAATCAGTCATCAGTAATTGCTGATACTATTTGGATATACGATGCTCAGCTAATAAAAGGTGGAATACAAAACATACAAACCGATTATTGTGGAGAAGATCCGCCCGGACAATTAACTTTGCATGCAAATTGTAGCTTAGATACTTCTCAAACATCAAACGTATATTATAATTGGAGTACAGGCGAAACAGGAAATACAATTACTATTGATACAGAACCAGGTGCTACAACATATTATGTTACTATGGAAGATGATTGCGGAAACGAAGTTTACGATTCGGTAACAATTACAGTTTCGAGTATGCAAAATACTACAAACTCATCAACCCCAGTTTCGTGTCATAATCATTGTGATGGCACATATACAATGGAAATGATAAATGATTTTCAACCTTTTACATATACTTATGTACACTCATGGTACATCTATTTCCCCGATAGTATCCATACGCAGTCATCGAATACATTTACAAATCTTTGCCCCGGCACATATTTAGTAACTGTTACAGATGATATTGGATGCCGAATAACTCATAGTTTTACTATTGATAATCCTCCGCCAATTAATCACTCTTTAGGTATATTAGAATCTGATATGGAATTCTGTGTGGATCCTGGAACGGTTACATTAACAGCACAAGCTAATCAAGATGCAAATTTCTTGTGGTTTAACGGCACAACAAACAATACTGTAAGCTTTACACCTGCTCAAGGTGTAAACGAATATTGGGTAGAAATATCAGATGCATGTCAAAACACTTTCCAAGATGCAATCACTATTTCCCTTTCAAATTTAAGTGCTTATGCTTCGAGTAGCCCTGACGATGGCACATGTAGTGGACAAGCATGGGCAAACGCTAATGGAGGAATACCACCGTATAGCTTCTATTGGCCAGGAATAAACGAATTTGGCACTCCACAAAACGAATTGTGCGCTGGGCAATATGTTGTTAATATTACGGATGCAATTGGCTGTAGCCAAACACGTGAGGTAATTGTTGAACTTGATACCGGAATTGACGAGTTTTCCGATTTGGGTATTAATGTTTATCCTAATCCATCAGATGGTACAATTAAGGTACTTTATAAACATCCCGAATATCAAGAAGCTTTTATTAATATTGTTGATGTTACAGGCAAAACAATTATTAATAGAAACATTAATAATAATGATATTCTATCAATTGAAAATATTAATCCCGGAGCTTACGTATTAAATATTGTTAATAAATCAAATAAAACCATCTTTACTGAAAAAGTTATTATTATCGAATAGATACTTATTATTTTGAAGCCTTTCACTTGTATTATTTTTATGTAAGTTTAGAAAGGCTTATTTTTTATTACGTATCTTTGTCAACTAAATCTTAATTAGATTAATTATGAATAAGGAAATTAAATTTAGCTTAGTATATAGAGACATGTGGCAATCCAGTGGAAAGTATGTACCACGTTTAGATCAACTAAAAAAGATTGCTCCGGTAATTATTGACATGGGTTGTTTCTCCAGAATCGAAACTAATGGTGGAGCCTTTGAGCAAGTTAATTTATTATATGGCGAAAACCCAAATAAAGTTGTAAGAGAATGGACAAAACCCTTTAATGAGGCAGGTATTGAGACACATATGCTAGAAAGAGCCTTAAACGGGATAAGGATGTTCCCTGTTGCAGCAGATCTAAGGCAGCTCATGTTTAAAGTAAAAAAAGCACAAGGAGTTGATATTGCCCGTTCGTTTTGTGGCTTAAACGACCATAGGAATTTAGAACTATCGATAAAATACGCCAAAGAAGTAGGCATGAAAAGCCAGGCTACTCTAAGTATCACTCATAGCGACATCCACACAGTAGAATACTTTATGAATGTAGTGGATAAAGCTATTGAATATGGAGCCGACGAAATTTGTTTAAAGGACATGGCAGGAGTTGGCAGACCACATACACTTGGTAAATTAGTAAAAGAAATAAAAACTAAATATCCCGATATCATTGTACAATATCACGGACATAGCGGACCTGGATTTGCTGTAGCATCAATGTTAGAAGTTGCTAAAGCCGGAGTAGATTATATTGATACAGCTATGGAGCCATTAGCATGGGGTACAGTACATCCTGATATTATTACAATACAAGCTATGCTTAAAGATGCTGGTTTTAAAGTTCCAGATATTAACATGAAAGCTTATATGTATGCTAGAGCACTTAATCAAGAGTTTATTGATGACTTTCTTGGGTATTGGATTAATCCTAAAAACAGATACTTATCTTCATTATTAGTAGGTTGTGGGCTTCCCGGGGGAATGATGGGTAGCATGATGGCAGACCTTGAAGGCGTTCATCAAGGAATTAATCAAACTCTTAAAAATGCTGGCAAACAAACTTTAGACCTCGATGAATTATTAGTAATGCTTTTCGAAGAAGTACAATACGTATGGCCAAAACTTGGTTATCCCCCACTAGTAACTCCTTTTAGCCAATATGTTAAAAATGTTGCTTTGTTAAATATAATGCATATACTACAAGGTAAAGGAAGATGGCAAATGATAGACAAAAACACTTGGGATATGATTCTTGGTAAATCAGGAAAATTACCTGGACCTCTTGACAATGAAATAATCAAACTTGCCGAACAACAAAATCTTGATTTTTACAATGGTGTACCACAGGATGCATACCCCAACGTATTACCAAAATTTAGACAAGAAATGATAGACAATAATTGGGATTTTGGTAAAGATGATGAAGAACTATTTGAGTTTGCAATGCACGAACGCCAATATCGCGATTTTAAATCAGGTTTAGCAAAACAAAGGTTCGAAGAAGAGCTTAAAAAGTTTAAATCCTCGCCTTTGCAATCCGAAAAATCTTATCGTACCGAAATTGACAAAAATGCAACTCAAATTATAGCTCCATATATGGGTAGAATATATTTCGATATAAATTTGGAACGAGAAGCCCGAAACATAGAAAAGGATGATATTATTGAAGCAGGACAGCGAATTTGCTATCTCGAATCTCATTCTACGTATCACGAAATAATTGCCGAAAATGCAGGAAAAGTAAAAGAGATATTTTACGCACAAGGCGACTTTGTTGAGAAAGATGAGATTATTGCTCTACTTGAACCATTAAATGGTAAAACTTCTTAGGATATTTTAATATTGACTTATAAGTAAGCACCTATATACTTAAGTAAGTTCATTATTTTGTATAAACATTTCCGTTGTACTCTATTTCTGTACCTTTTACAATTAATATAGTTGGAATAGTATCGGTATGTTTATTATTACCAATTTCTATTTCGCAGCCACCGACAATACCATTACTTTTACACTCATTACCAACTGTAGGATCACATCTAAATGAAATTATATAATTATTTAATTGATGAAAAGTTAAAGAACAAGCACCTTCTGTTCCATTACATTTGCATGAGATATTATATGAACTGAACCACCTTTAATATCTTTACTATTGATTGCTCCCTCTAGGTTGGCATAAAATACCCAATGCTCTTCAATATTTTCTTTAATTCCTACTTCTTCATATTTTATATAATAATCTTCGGTAATAATAACACCTTGCTGCACTATTCTTGGATCAACATCCTTTTCGGATACTGGAGTGGTAGTAATTTTTATCTTTCCACTTTCAAATTTCTCAATTTCCATATCAAGGTATTTGCCATTTTCACCTATTGCTGTTATACATTCACTAAACAAAATCTTGTCGCTTACAACATCAATTTCTCTATTATTATTGCAAGAATGAAAACTTAAAACAATTAATACAATCGAAAAAAACACGATAATTGGGTTTTCGGAATCTTTCATTATATAATAATTTTTGATAAATATAAGCAATAATAATAATATGCAAGTTTATCGCTTAAATTTTCATAATTTAAATACAATCTAAACATAAAATTCATTTTCTATCCATAAAAGAGTTCTCTAAAACTACATATATTTTTAAACACATTTAAAACAGCATATTTTTTATAAATTTGTTTTTTCAAAAAATTAAAATAATTATTAGGACATGAGTGAATATAACTTTAAAGCATACCACGACATGGTATTGGGAAAAATAACCTCCCATAAAAATGTAATTAGTAATCCATCTCGTAAACGATTAATCGAAGACTCTGTTTCGTTTAAAGAATGTATTGTAGCAAAATCAGGCACATTAGCTACATGGACTCCGGTAATATCTACAGGCAGAAGCCCCAAAGACACAGTTATAGTAAAAAGACCACAAAGTCAGATTAATATTGACTGGAATTCTCCAAACAACTTACCGATTTACGAAGACGTATTTGATATGGTATTTGAAGATGCCGTAAATTATATTGAGGAGTGTCGCCGTGTATATATTACCGACAGAGTTATTGGTGCAGATTCCGGTTATGCCCTACCAGTAAAAATGATATGTAATAAAGCCCTTCCATCATTGTTTGCAGACAATATGTTTCGTCCGGTTCCTAAAGATATTAATAAAAGTTGCTTTGCCGAAAAACCATTCTTTCTTATAGCAATGCCTTATCATACCTTAGACAGGGATAAATATAAGTGGAAACTTCGTACACTACCTAATGGTGAAACTTCAAACATTATAGTAGCAATGGACTTCGACCGCAGAATTGGTTTAGTAATTGGTTCGGCATATCTGGGAAGCATAAAGAAACTTATGTTTACAGTAATGAACTATTATTTACCATTCGAGAATGTACTCCCACTTCACTGTTCGGCAAACGAAGGCAAAGACGGTAGCTCTGCTCTGATTTTGGGACTTTCAGGGACAGGCAAAACCACATTGTCAGCCGATCCTAATAGAGCATTATTGGGAGACGACGAACATGGCTGGAGCGAAAATGGTATTGCAAACTTCGAGAACGGTTGTTACGCTAAAATGATTGACATAAATAAAGATAAAGAACCCGACATTTATGATGCGGTAATGCATAAAGATGATTATTTAAATCATGGTTCTATTGTAGAAAATGCTATGATTTATCCTGACGGAGTTTTCGATTTTTTCGACGACAGGCTCACTCCTAATAGCAGAGCATCATATCCATTGTATTTTCTAAAAAACATAAAAGAATCATCAACAGCAGGACACCCAAATACAATATTATTTTTAACAGCTGATGCTTATGGAGTAATACCTCCAATTTCAAAACTTGATAAGAATCAAGCTATGCTTTGGTTTTTAATGGGTTACACATCTAAAGTTGCCGGCACCGAAACCGGAATTGTGGAACCTGTTGCAACCTTCTCACGCTTTTTCGGACAACCATTTATGCCAGGATTACCTAGTGTTTATGCAAGAATGTTGGGTGAAAAAATGGAAAAATTTAATACTTCGGTATATTTAATTAACACAGGCTGGTCAGGTGGAAAATATGGGATTGGCAAAAGAATTGATTTGAATTTAACCCGAAGCATGGTAAATGCAGCCTTAAATGGTAATTTAGAAAATGTTGAGTTTGTTTATGATAATTTATTCCACTTAAATATCCCAAAAACTTGCCCAAATGTACCCGATGAAATTCTCATGCCAATAAATACATGGAAAGATAAAACTGATTTTGAAAAAACAGCTAAAGACTTGGCAGCCCAATTTTCGGCTACTTTTGACAAATCGTATGGTAAAAACAATATCGCCCCTGATATTAAAAAGAATTGCCCCGGCAAATAAGAACTGTATTATGTCTTTTTATATTAAGCAGGTAAAATTTACCTGCTTTTCTTTTTCTTATCTTAACAATAATTGACTAACAAATAATTATATTTGCTAAAACGAAAAATAAACTTCACAATTATAAGATATACCATGGAAATAATTGATCGTGAAATAAGCTGGTTATACTTTAACAGTCGAGTACTTCAAGAGGCTGAATCTAAAGATGTTCCCTTACATGAAAGAATAAGATTTTTAGGAATTTTTTCTAATAATCTTGATGAATTTTACAGAGTTAGAGTTGCAACCATTACGAGAATGATTGAACTCAATAAAATAGACTATCCCGAAAAATCCACATATTACACAAAATTACTTCAGCAAATCAATGACATTTCATATAATCAACACGAAAAAATACGGAGCATATTTAGAAATATCCAAAAGGAACTCGAAGAACACAACATCTTTATAATTGATGAAACACAATTAAATACTGAACATAGCATATTTGTAAAACAACTATTCAACAACAGAATACGATCTAAGCTTTTCCCTTTAATGCTAAATAATCTAACAGCATTAGAATCTTTAAAAGACGGGTCAATTTACCTAGCTATTGTGCTAGAAAAATCTGATAATCCGGATGTTACCAACTACGCTATTATAGAAATCCCAACCAATTCATTTGAACGCTTCGTAATACTACCATCAAATAATGAATCTAAATATATAATCCGACTTGATGATATTATCAGATATTGCTTAGACGACATTTTTAAAGTATTTGGATATAATAAATTTTCGGCTTATACTTTTAAAATTACAAGAGATGCAGAATTAGATATTGACGAAGACATATCAAAAAGTTTTATGGAATTACTTGCTGAGAGTGTAAAACAACGTGAAGCAGGTGTTCCGGTAAGGTTTATTTATGATAAAAATATGCCAGAATATTTGTTAGACAAACTAATAAAACAGTTTAATATTGGTCATAAAGATCATACAATGCAAGGCGGTAGATACCATAACACTAAAGATTTAATGAATTTTCCTATGCTTCTTGGCGAAAAGTTAACGTATCCACCTACTCCACCATTAAGCAATCGGAATATAATATCAGGTAAAAAAATATTTACTTCGATAAGGGAAAAAGATATTATGCTTCATTTTCCATATCAATCGTTTCAGTATATAATCGACTTATTAAGAGAAGCATCTATTGATCCTAAAGTCCGTTCCATAAAAATGACTCTTTATCGTATTGCTAACCCATCGAGTGTGGCAAATGCCTTAATTAATGCAGCCCGCAACGGTAAAAGCGTAACAGTATTTATGGAATTTCAGGCAAGATTCGACGAAGAAAACAATATATTTTGGTCAACAAAGCTACAAGAAGCTGGCGTTAGAATAATAAAAGCAATCCCCGGATTTAAAGTACATGCCAAACTCATCCTTATTCGCAGAAAAGAGAATGGGTTAAATCGCTATTATACTAACATTTCTACAGGCAACTATAATGAACAAACTGCAAAAATATACTGCGACGACAGTTTACTTACTACAGACCCAAGAATAACCGACGATGTTCATAAAATATTTTATCTATTCGAGAAATCATACAGGTTAATGAGATTTAGCCATCTTATTGTAAGCCCTTTTAAGACACGGAATTACTTTATAAAACTACTTAACAACGAAATTGCAAACGCTAAAGCCGGTAACGATGCTTGGGCAATAATTAAAATGAATAGTTTGGCCGACCAAAAACTAGCAAAAAGAATAATTAAAGCAGCAAAGAATGGAGTTAAAATTTATTTAATTGTTAGGGGGATAAACATACTAATACCAGACAAAAATCCTAATATTCAAGCAATCAGTATTGTAGATAAGTTTTTAGAACATTCAAGAATTTTTGTTTTTTGCAACAACGGCAATCGCAAGTTTTATATAGGCTCTGCCGACTGGATGACAAGAAACTTAGACAATAGAATAGAAGTTACAACACCTATATATGAAAAAGATATTCAAGATGAACTTTTTGAGATGCTCAATATTCAACTTAATGACAACACAAAAGCAAGACTTTGGAAAAGCAAAAGTTTAAATGAATATAAAGTTTCTGATAAAGAACCAATAAGATCACAAGTTGATATTTACAACTATTTAAAATCTAAACACAATATTTACGAATAATGATATTTGCAACAGTTGACATAGGGTCTAATGCAGGAAGACTTCTAATATCTAATGTTTACCAAAGAAACGACAGTATTCTGGCAGGTAAAATTTCATTAGTAAGGGTTCCACTTAGGCTCGGAATGGATGTATTTGAGAAAGGGTATATTTCTGAACAAAAACAAGACTCTTTAATTAAAACTTTTAAAGCTTACAATTTAATACGTGAGATATACCAACCTGTAGATTATATTGCTTGTGCTACAGCCGCAATGCGAGAAGCAACCAACAAAGAAGAAGTACTAAAACGGATAGAAAACGAAACAGGTAATACTTTACAAATTATAGATGGAATTCAAGAAGCTAACATAATAAGTAAAGCTAATAATATAAACATTAATAAAAGATATTCAACAACCTTATATATAGACGTTGGAGGCGGTAGCACAGAGTGTTCGGTTTTTTTTGAAGATAAATTCGTTGCTTCAGATTCATTTTCGATTGGTACTATAAGATTGCTTTTCGATAAGGTAGATAAAAACGAATGGGACAGAATGAAATTATGGCTAAAAGAATTTATTACTCAAGGCAACGAAGTTAACTGTATTTGTGCCGGTGGTAATATCAGCAAGCTTGTAAAACTATTTGGTAATTACGACAATACCATTGATCGTTCGCAACTAAAAAACGCCATTAAACAACTTGAGCAATACACTTTAAAAGAACGTATGCATAATTTTAATCTACGGCTTGACAGAGCTGATGTAATTGCACCTGCTGCATATATTTATAGAAAGATAATGAAATGGTCGAAAGTAAATAGTTTAATTGCCCCAAGAATTGGTTTAGCAGATGGTTTAGCAATTGAATTATTTAAAAAACGCAATGTTTAAGCTTACTATGCTTTAATCAATTCATTTTTTATCTCTTCTAAAAAACCTTTAATTATTTTGGATTTGGGGTTATTCTTAATCGCTTGTATATGAAAATCGATAATAATTAGCCCTCGTTCTATATCGGTAAGTGGTTTAAAATGCTCGGGTTTTGCTGTAATTGCATTCTTTTCATAATAATCATCAACTATATTTCTCCCTATAATTAATCCATTTTGCGAGGGATGTACAAAGCAAACAATATTATGATGATCTTCTGTAGCAAATGCAATAGAAGCAGTTATCTCATCAAAGTAAGCCAACAAAACTAAATTCGGAGTATTGATTAATCTAACAGAAATATTATTTTTTTCACATAAATACTCATACACTAATCCTAACATAAAAACAAAAACCTGCTTAGTGTCAAGAAAACTACTAAACAACAAGCTATTAGTACTTATAGTGTCAACAGATTTAAAATTATTTTTAACAAAAATATGATAATTAATTATTTTGAGTTTTTCGATAGCTGTAAAATTATTATTCAAATCTAACCATATCTCCTTATTCAATAATTCTATTCTTTGTTTAATATCAAGAAAATCATCATGCATTAAAACTGTTTTTTCAATAATAGTAATTAAATCCAAGATATCCCGATTAGGGTTTTGTTTCCATTTTTTAATATTATTAGCACTATCCTTAATTTGAATTTGCTCAAGTAAATACTGAATTCGGTCTTGATATTCAATATTTGAATTATATACCCATGATTCTTCGAGAAAAGGAACAAATTGATTTCCCTTTTCAATAATTATTTTAGAAACATCTTTAAACACTTTTGGGTCAGGGTCGTCAACAAGTTTTATTATTGCTTGAATTTCTGATTTATCCATATTATTCATTTTCTTCGATTCTAGTAACCTGATTAACACCTTTAATTCGGATAATTTTACTAATTAATTGATCCAAATCGTCTCTATCTCTAACAAAGAGCTGAATGTCACCATAAAATATTTCATCGTTAGTATTAAAGCTTACAGATTTCATATTAACATTAGCCTCGGCAGAAATAATATTTGTTATATTATTAACCATACCAATTCTATCGATTCCCTCAATTTTTATTCTAGCTAAAAATGACAACAACTTATGTGTTTGCCACATAACAGTAACAATTCTATCACCCTGTTTTGCCATTAAATCTATTGCATGTGGGCATGTTTTTTTGTGAATAATTACCGAATTGTTTGTATTAATAAAGCCCATAACATCATCTCCGGGTATCGGATTACAGCATGTAGCGAGAGTATAATTACTCTCATATTCATTTTCTTCGAGCACATAAGCCTTTCTTTTATCTATTGATTTTTGCTCATGTGGTTTAGATTTTTTAAATGATAATCTCCAAAAATTACTCAATGTACCACGTTTTTTGCGAGGCAATTGTTTTTCGATATCGTCGAGCTGGATTACTCCATAACCAATGCGTCTGTAAAATTCTTCTTTATTAATTGAGTCATATTGCACTCGTAATTGTTTAAATGTTTTATGGTCTAAAGGATATTTCATTTCCTTTATTTTATCGATAAACATTTTTTGTCCTTTTTCGATATTATGTCTTCGCTTATCCTTTAGGGCATTTTTGATTTTAGATTTAGCACGTGATGTAACTGCAAAATGCAACCACTCACGTTTAGGTTCACTTTGTTCAGAAGTAATAATTTCTACCTGGTCTCCACTTTTTAGTTCTTGCGAAAGTGGTCGTAGTTGGTGATTAACTTTTGCAGCAATAGCATGGTTACCTACTTCTGTATGAATTTCGTAAGCAAAATCGATAGCCGAAGCACCATTTGGCATTCGGACAAGTTTACCTTTGGGTGTAAATACATAAATCTCTGATGCAAATAAATTCATTTTAAACTCATCAAGAAAATCTAATGCATCATTTGTAGAACTTTTTAAATGATCTTTTACTGTTTCTAACCAATTATCAAGTTGGCTTTCTGAATTATCGTGGTTTTTATATCTCCAGTGAGCAGCATAACCCCTTTCTGCAATTTCATCCATTCTTTCAGAACGGATTTGCACTTCTACCCATCTACCCTCGGGCCCCATTACTGTAACATGAAGAGCTTCGTAACCATTAGCTTTTGGTTTGGTGACCCAATCTCTAATACGGTTTTCGTTTGGTTGATATATGTCGGTAATAAGTGAGTAGATTGTCCAACATAAAACTTTTTCGTCTGAATCGTCATCAGCCTCAAAAACAATTCTTACAGCAAAAATGTCGTATATCTCCTCAAACTCAACATTTTTTTTATCCATTTTTCGCCAAATAGAATAAATAGATTTTGGTCGTCCTGAGATTGAAGATTTTATTCTATTCGACTTAAGCTTTTTCTCGATTGGGGCAATAAAACTGTCGATATATCTATTACGTTCTAATTCACTATCTTTTACTTTTTTCTCTATTATATTGTAAATTAAGGGATGCTCATATTTTAGAGCTAAGTCTTCAAGTTCTGTTTTAATACCATATAAACCAAGCCGATGGGCTAATGGAGCATATAAATAAACCGTCTCACCAGCAATCTTAACTTGCTTATACTCAGGCATAGAATCTAGAGTCCTCATGTT
>Ga0265295_1007663_pt1 | contig 12312 bp, 13 predicted proteins | sample Munlansysbiofilm_FD_192503 | JGI IMG/M metagenome (GOLD analysis project Ga0265295, IMG submission 192503) | Leachate microbial communities from a municipal landfill in Southern Ontario, Canada - Methane capture system biofilm | ecosystem: Engineered > Solid waste > Landfill > Unclassified ... | reverse complement strand
AAACTCTCCATAAATTTATGTTTTGTTTGTTAATAGCTCTTTTTGTATTTCTTTTTTTTAATCTCGATACACTCATCATCATTCAGTTTTCAAAGACCTTCTCGCACTCCCCTTGTCGGGCGTGCTTTTTTATTCTACCATTTGCAAACTACGTTTGTCAACCGTTAAGAAGACTTTTTTTCATTTGTTTTTTTAGGTAGTTTATGTGATCGCCTTTTTGGGAGCGACCTTTATCATTCTATCTCATTTAAAACTCAAAGTCAATACTTTTGATAACAAAATTTATTTTCATTTTTTTTACACAAAAAAAGGCCTTAACGGGCTCTCAAATGGTTGCTATATAGATTGAATTTCAAAGGATAATTAGCGATAAAAAAAGGGATGAGTGATCATCCCTGGATAAGTCTTAATATGTCATTATAGGTCACAAAGATAAATAAACCAATTAAAATGAAGAACATCACGTTATTTATCGTGTTTTCAAGCTTTCTGTTGAGTGGTTTTCGTGTGACGGCTTCTATGCCTAAGAAGACGAGTCTTCCACCATCGAGTGCCGGTATCGGCATTAAGTTCAATAAACCAATGTTAATTGAAAGGAATGCTGTAAAACTTAATATAGAAAGGAAACCTTGACTTGTCGTTTGAGAAACAAGACTGAAGATACCCACTGGACCCGATAGATCACCAATGCCTAAATTCTCTTGGCGGTCAAATAATAAACCTAGTGTATTTAGGACTTGCATCACATTACTACCTATGGATCGAAATGGATAAGCGAGGGTATAACCTAAGTTAAATGCTGATGTTGGTGAAATACCAATCTGAAAGACAATGGCTTGGTATCCTAATTTTGAAAGTGCTCTTTCACTAATTAGTTCATAAGTGAAGGTTTTTGTTTCATTAGCTCTTTCATAAGTCACAGTGATCGTCCCGCTGTTATGCTCGTTAAAAAATTGAATGATATCATCCCAAGAATTGATATCAACACTTGTGGTACCCTGTTGTAGTTTAGTGATTAAATCACCAGATGCTAGTCCACCACTTGCTTTTGCTCTACCTGTTGCTTGACCAATGATGGGATCAGCACTGTATCTTTTTCCATCTGCTGTTTGGTTAGTTATACCTGCAGTTTGAATGATTACAGCAAGAACAGCTTGTCTTTGATCGTATGTGAAGCCTTCGCGCGTATAAGATAAGGTTGCATAGACTGAATCTGCATTTGACATGACGAGAGATAAATCATTCCATGATGTAATTGGATTCCCATTGATATCCGTGATGATATCGCCTGGTTCCAGTCCAAGAATCGTCGCTGGTGAATTCTCTGCAACATAAGAGATTTCACTTGAATCTAAATTGGGTTTTAATGCAAAGAACCCAACAATTAAAAAGAGGAAGAATGCTAAAACGAAATTCATAAAGGGTCCAGCGAAAATAACTAAGAATCGTTCCCATAGCGTTTTACTTTCAAAACTCTTCTCACTTGGCGTAATCCACATTTCTCTTTTATCTGATAGTCGATATATCGCATCTCTTGTTACAGATAGTTGATGTGTGGTCCCATTGACATCAAGTTCGATGAATAAAGGATCAAAATCTTTACCGTAAAGATCATATGAACGAACGATTCCCATTAAATCACTGTTGAGCTTATCGACAAGGTGTATTTCAATGACTTGTCCTTGCTGATTGAGTTTAACACCGATGACTTGATCAACTTTGATGAGTGCATCACTGACCGCTTCACCAGCCATGGATACAAATCCGCCAATAGGAATTGAACGAATAGAATAGATGGTTTCACCTTTACGCTTTTGCCAAAGTGCAGGTCCCATACCGATAGCAAACTCATGGCATAAAATCTTTGCTCTTTTAGCAAAGTAAAAATGACCAAATTCATGAATTAATATAATGACCCCTAAAACGAGGATAAATACAATAAAATTAAGTAAAAACATAAACTACCTCTTTTCGTAATGCATTAATATATGATGTTGAATCTCTTCATTAACTTGAAGAATGTTTTCTAAAGTTGGATTAGAGATCTGTTTTGCTTGTTTGACATGCTGAATGATAATCTCTTCAATGTCTAAAAACGAAATTTTCTTATCTAAAAACAGTTTAACTGCTGCTTCATTAGCTGCGTTCATCACTGTAGGCATAATGCCACCCATTGTTCCAACCTCAAACGCCAATTTAAGCAATGGATAACGATCAAAGTCCATTTTAGAAAAATGTAATTCTGTTAATTCTAATGTTGAATCATAGGTTCTTCTATCAGGATAATAGAGCGCATAAGCAATTGGAATTCTCATATCTGAATGGGAAAGACTTGCTTTGATAGTTCCATCTTTAAAATAGATCAAACCATGTACTAAACTTTCTTTGTGCAACACCGTTTCAATTTGATGATATGGTAAATGAAACAAATGATGAGCTTCAATGACTTCTAAACCTTTATTCATCATCGTTGCACTATCAATGGTTATTTTAGCACCCATTGACCAATTGGGGTGTTTAAGTGCTTCATCAACCGTTACATGGATAAGTTCGTCTCTTGTTAAATGTCTAAAACTTCCTCCACTTGCTGTAATCACCAATTTGGATACATCATCCATTTTTTCACCACGAAGTGCCTGCCATAAACTGGAGTGTTCACTATCGATGGGATAAAGTGATACGTTATATTCTTGGATAAGTTGATTGATGAGATCACCAGCCATCACGAGTGTCTCTTTGTTGGCGAGTGCAATATCTTTCTTTTGTTTGATTGCCATTACTGTTGGATAAAGACCACTTGATCCAGACAGTGCATTAACAAATAAACCATTTTTTGGGTACTTAGCAAGTTCAATTAAGCCTTGATCTCCAAAAACGAAATGTATATGAGAATATTGACTTTGATAGTAATCTAATTGTTTTTCGTGTCTCAAACAAACTATTTCAACATCGAAGCGATGTAGAATATGATGATTTAAATCATCATTGCTTCCAAGTGAAATGCCGATCAATTGAAATTGATGAGGGTCTTGTTCAATAACATCTAAGGTCTGCAGACCAATCGATCCAGCAGCACCTAAAAGATAAATATTTTTCATATGATAATAGTTGGGAATATACGATAGATCAATAAGAAGATTGATGTTAAAAACATTGCTACAAATAAGACAGAATCGAATCTATCGAGAAGACCACCATGTCCAGGTAAGATTGTACCAAAATCTTTGATGTTGTACGTTCTCTTCAATCTTGAAGCTACGAGATCACCAATTTGAGCAAAAATACTACCTAAAAACGTGACGGGTACAATAATGAGTGCCTGAACCCATAAAGGATTGCTTTCACCCAAGGATGAAAAGTTGTCGAGAAGCGTTAATTCTCCCGTTGAATTCAATAGATCTCCTAACCATGTTCCTGGATAAAAAACGTATCCATAGAAGAGCGCAAATGACGATGCAATCAATGTAGCAAAAATTGTCCCTGCAATCGCTCCTTCCCATGATTTTTTGGGTGAAATATGAGGAACCATTTTATGTTTGCCATATTTAACTCCAAAAAGATAGGCGAAGATATCTGTTGCTGATGTGATTAAGAATAAATACACAATAAAGCGAACACCTAGAAATCTTAAAATAACAATGGATGCTGCTCCTAAACCAATATAGTTAACGATAGTTAATGCTTTGCCAGCATCTTCTCCATTAAAATCTTTGAACAAAACAAGAAAACTTAATAATACAAGCGTGATCAGTGGAATCGTGATACTCAAAGCACCATTGGCTTCGAGTGGATTATGCGCTCCACTTCCTAGAACACCACCTACAGAGAAGAATGTGCCTAAGGCAAGTAATGAAATACCAATTTTTGGTAATAATTGAAATTTCTTTTTACTTTCATACATACGAATCATTTCATGGGATGCGATGATAACAAATAAAGACATAACAACTTGAAAGAGTTCTAAAAAGATTTCAATGCTTACAATAGGTATTAAAATGGCTGCTAAAACTAATCCAGTAATAATGCGATCTTTCATGCTAATCCTCCAAAACGACGATGTCTTTTCTGATAGTCTAATAATGCTTTGTAAAGTTGTTTTTCATTAAATGCAGGCCAATGAACTTTTGCGAAATAAAATTCAGCATAACTCACTTGCCATAATAAGAAGTTTGATAATCTCATTTCACCGCTTGTACGAATCAGTAAATCTACCGGTTCTTTGACCCATAATGCTTGCTCTAACGATTCTTTTGTTACTGGTTTTTCAAGCTGATTGACAGCTTGTACAATTTCATCGTAAGAACCGTAATCGATGCAAACGTTGAGTTCAAATCCTTCATGATGTTTTGTCGTTTCTTCAATTTCATGTATAACTCTTAATAATTCACTAGAAAATCTATCTTTTCTTCCTGAAAATGTGATCTTATAATTAATCTCTTGAATACGATGTTTATTTTCCTCATACATTTCAATAGGTTTTGTCATTAAGTAATTAACTTCATCTTGAGGTCTTCTCCAGTTTTCAGTAGAAAAAGCATAGACTGAAAGTTTTTTGATACCAAAAGATTTGGCAGCTTTTGCAATGACAAAAAGATTCCTACCACCCATATAATGACCAAAAGAACGTGGTTGCCCCAGTCTTTTTGCCCATCGTCCATTGCCATCTAAAATAATAGCAACATGAGAGGGTATTTTTGTCAGTGGTTTAAATTTCATATTGAAAAACACCTCTTTTAAATATATGAACTACCTTTTATCATTATACATGATTTTTTGAACACTTGTGTAGTGAAAACACCGTTTTACATATTTACATGTGATAAAAGAGGGAGTATACTCCCTCATGAAAAAAGAAACTGCACCTTAAAAGATGCAGTTCAACTTATATTTTGAGTAAATCGTCTGATTTGATTTTGACTTCTTCATCAACTTTTTTTACATAGTTGTCAGTAAGTTCTTGAACATCTTGGATATATCCTTTTTCATCATCTTCAGGCATTTCTAAACGTTTCATATGTTCATTACCATCGCGACGTACATTGCGGATGCCTACTTTTGCATGTTCACCTAGCTTTTCAACTTCTTTAACAAGTTCTCTACGTCTTTGCTCTGTCAAAGCTGGTAAAATCATACGTAATCCAACACCATCATTTTGTGGATTAATCCCGATGTCAGATGCTTGAATCGCATGTTCAACCGCTTTTAAAACTGAACGATCAAATGGTTTAACATAAAGTTGATTTCCTTCGGGGACCGAAATGGATGCTACCTGTTTCAAAGGTGTTTCTGCACCATAATAATCGATATGAATGCGATCAAGAAGTGCAGGATTTGCACGACCTGTACGAATAGCTGCGAAATCTCTTTTCATGACTTCGAGCGTTTTATTCATATGGTCTTCACATTCCATTAAAATTAAATCTGCTTGTTCATGATTCATTTATTTTTCCTCCCATTTAACCAAAGTTCCTATCGGTTCTTGTAAGATTGCTTTTTTCATATTGCCATAGGTATTCATGTTAAAGACAAGAATATCAATCTTGTTTTCACGGCAGATTGATGCTGCTGTTTGATCCATCACTGCAAGCTTTTGTTGAAGTACTTGTTCTTGTGATAATTCTTTGTACATGGTTGCATCGTGATGTTTTCTTGGATCTTTATCATAGACACCTTCAACACCATTTTTCGCCATTAAGATGATATCAGCATTAAGTTCTGCGGCACGGAGTGCAGCTGCTGTATCTGTTGAGAAATAAGGTGAACCTGTTCCTCCAGCAAAGATTAAGACTCTTCCCTTTTCAAAATGACGCATTGCACGTCTTCTAATATAAGGTTCTGCAACTGCAGAAACTGGTAAAACAGTCATAACACGTGAGGGAACCATAATCGATTCAAGCGCATCTTGAAGTGCTAAACTGTTCATAATCGTGCCAAGCATTCCCATATAGTCTGCTTGAGCACGGTCCATGCCGAGTTCTTCACCGATTTTCCCACGCCATAAATTCCCTGCTCCTACAACGATACCTACTTGAACACCGAGCTCATAAATTTCCTTGATTTCGGTGGCAATTCCCTTAACTGTCAAAGGATGGATTCCGTAAGTTCCATTTCCTTTCAAAGCCTCACCACTCAATTTTAAGATGATTCTCTGGTACATATGCCACACTCCCTCAAAGATTTTTTATTTATTAACTTGTGCCATAACTTCTGCTGCGAAATCTTCTTGTTTCTTTTCAATACCTTCGCCTACTTCGAGACGAATGAAGTTAAGTACTTGATTTTTATGATTCTTTAAGTATTCGCTTACTTTGATGTCTGGATCTTTAACGAATCCTTGATCAACTAAGCAAATGTCTTGAAGATATTTATTTAAACGACCAATGACCATTTTTTCAACAATGTTAGCTGGTTTACCTTCTTGTAGTGCTTGTTGAGTTAAAATGTGTTTTTCGTGTTCGAGTGTTTCTTGATTAACTTGTGTTCTGTCTAGGTAAAGAGGCTTTTGAGCTGCGACATGCATAGCGATATCTTTAGCAACTTCTTGATCTTCTTTTGCTAATAATGCTAAGACTGCAATGCGTCCACCCATGTGCTTATAAGCACCAAAACCTTGATCATCATTTTTAACGACGCGAGATACACGACGTAATGAAATCTTTTCACCAATAGTTGCTGTTGCATCAGCAAGTAATGTTTCTACAGTCTTACCATTAATAACAAACTTTAATGCCTCTTCATCGTTTGTGACGTTAGATTCAACTAATCCGTTACCAAGTGTTTCGATGAGATCTAGAAATTGTGCATTTTTAGCAACGAAGTCTGTTTCTGAGTTTAGTTCAAAAATCACAGCGTTATTTCCTGATGTTTGAACTGAACATAATCCTTCAGCTGCAACACGACTTGCTTTTTTTGCTGCTTTTGCAATACCCTTTTCTCTTAAGAAATCGATTGCTTTTTCCATGTCACCATTTGTTTGTTCTAATGCACCTTTGCAGTCCATCATGCCTGCGCCAGTTTTTTCTCTTAATTCTTTTACCATTTGTGCAGTAATTGCCATATATGTAAATCCTCCTTTAGGTTCACTTTTATTATACGTTATTTTTTTAAAAATAAAGGGGATAAATTATCCCCTTGTTCAGCATTTATTTGAGTGCTTCAATGAGTTCTGCTTTTTTAAGGGTTGAGAAACCAGTAAGACCACGTTCTTTTGCAAGTGCACGTAGTTCAGCAACAGTCATTGCCTCAAGATTTTGTTCAGCTGGTTTAGCTTCTACAACTACTTCAGTTGCTTTTTCTTCGACAACTTCTTCTTTGACTTCTTCGACAACTTCTTCAGCCTTTACTTCAACTTTGACTTCAGATTCTTTTTGTCTAGCAGGTCTTTCAGTTCTTTCGGTTCTTTCAGGTCTTTCAGTTCTTTCGCGTCTTGGAGCTGATGTGATAGGTTCATCTTCGAACTTTTCAACAACACCACCTTGTGCTTCAATCACTGCATTACCCATAACCCAAGCAATGAGTTTAACTGCACGAATCGCATCATCATTAGCTGGGATGATATAATCAACATCATCTGGATCACAGTTAGTGTCTACGATACCAAATACTTTAATGTTTAATTTGCGTGCTTCTAAAATAGCATTCTTTTCTTTACGTGGATCAACGATGAAGATTGCTTCTGGAACTTTCTTCATTTCTTTGATACCGCCTAAGAATTTTTCAAGTCTTTCTCTTTCATGCTTTAATTGTTGAACTTCTTTTTTAGGAAGTTTTTCAAATACGCCATCAGCTTCCATTTTGTAGAGATCTTGTAATCTCTTAATTCTTCTTCTGATGGTTTTGAAGTTGGTGAGCGTTCCACCAAGCCATCTTTGGTCAACATAAAACTGACCTGTACGATTAGCTTCTTCTTTTACTGCTTCTTGTGCTTGTTTCTTCGTACCGATGAAAAGTACTTTTCCACCTTCTTGTACGATATTGAAAAGTGCTTGATAAGCCTTTTCGATTTCTTCAGCTGTTTTTTTCAAGTCAATGATATATATACCATTTCTTGCAGTGAAGATGTAGGGTGCCATTTTAGGATTCCAACGACGTGTCGCATGCCCAAAATGTACGCCTGATTCCAATAATTGTTTCATTGAAACGACTGCCATGTTAATTTCTCCTTTTCGTTTTACTTCTGCATCACTATGTATCTACCACCCTAAGGCACTTGGTAAACCAAACATGATACATGCTTATTTTTCATAGCCTTAATAAATATAACATATTTAAATACTATTTGCAAGACAAAGCGGCTTTTAATTGAACAAAAACGTGCTTTTTAAAGCGTTTTAATGACCACTGCTTCCAAAGCCACCTTTTCTTTGCGATGATTTGGCTTCGTCATCTGTGGTCTTTAAATAGGGCATAAAGATACCTTGAGCGATGCGTTCTCCTTTTTTAATGGTGACACTTTCATCTTTCATATTCATTAAAGGAACCATGATATGTCCTTCGTTATCTGGATTGCCATAATAATCCGAATCGATGACACCAACAGAGTTTGACATCATCAACCCACGCTTGATAGCTAGTGAAGATCTTGGGAATACAAAAAGTGCTTCATCTTTTGGCATCATCACTTTGACACCAGTTGGAATAAGTTTAATCTGTTTGGGTTCAATCGTAACATCTTCAAGCGAAGATAAATCGTATCCCGCTGATCCATCGGTTGCACGATGGGGTAAAATAGGATCTTGATTTTGGTATTTTGCAATAATTTCAAATTTTCTCATCGAATAAATCTCTCCTTAATTTGATGTAGAACAGCCTCTTCTCTTAGGAGAACTGTTTTTAATCCTTTTTTTTGATGGTTTTGATCTTCTATACTTAATTGGTTGTGTATGATGGCTTCATCTGGATGGATCCATATAGGCTCAATACCATGCCATTTTTCTCTTCCCAATAAAGTAGGTTTAATAAATTCTTGAATCTTTACTAAGACATAAAATGAGGTTTGTAAGTAAACATCTTCATCTTCTAAAATACCATATTTTATCTCCTCAATTTGATAAAAAGATGAGATAATTTCGATTTCTATTGCTCCTAATTCCTCATAAAGTTCTCTTTTAAGCGCATCTTCATGCGTTTCACCAGATTTAATACCTCCACCAGGAAAAGTGAAATCATTAAACTTTTTGGAATAGATCATAAGGACCTGTTGTTGTTCATTGAGAACAACAGCTCTTACTGTCTCTCTTTTTTTCTTAACCTGCTCAAAACTGAGTCCTTTTTCAACGATTCTTGGTATCATGATCTTTCACCATGCGTGGATGTGTTTTTTTATACGATTCTTTCATGGATTCACTGGAAACATGCGTATAAATCTGTGTGCTTTTCAAATGTTCATGACCTAAGAGTTCTTGAACTACACGAAGGTCAGCACCATGATTTAAGAGTGTTGTAGCAAACGCATGTCTTAGCATATGAGGATGAAGCTGATAGGTTTCTCCAGCCTCTTTTATCAATTGCTTGATAATGAGCTGCAAACCTCTAACTGAAAGTGGGGAACCCTTGTAGTTGATAAAGACATATTCGGTATGAATGTCATGTCCTTTGGATAAAAGAATTGGTCTCGTGTAGGTTAAATAGTGTTTCATGTCATTGATCAATTTATGATGAAGTGGTACATAACGATCTTTTGATCCTTTTCCATGAATCAATATTTGCTCTCGTTCAAGTTGGATATCGCGAATACTCATTTGAGTGAGCTCTGATGCTCTTAAACCACAACTAAATAAAAGATCTAAGATTAAGTAATTTCTAAAGCCTAAAGGTTTAAGACGATCAATTGCTTGGAATAAGTGCTCGATTTCATCATCTTGAATAATTTTAGGGAGTTTCTTAGGAATTTTGGGAGTTTCTAATGTTTCAAAAACGTTGATGTCTATGATTTTTTGATTAACTAAATACGTGTAAAATACACGAAGTGATGAAATTTTACGTGCGATGGTCTTTCTTGCATAACCATGTTCTTCAAGATAGCTTAAATAATGACGTGCAAGTCGTTCTCTTCTGACACCTAAGAGATCTTCTGCTAATTCTTCACGGATAATAAAATCAGAAAAATCCTTCACATCAAGAAGGTAATTGATGGCTGTATTATCTGCGTAATTTTTTTCGATTAGCAAATGATTTTTAAATGCTTGAAGTACATCCAAATTTATGCCTCCAAATATGATTTAAGCGCTTCAAGAGCACGTTCTGCATAATGCGCTTTCCTTGATTTCTTTTTATGTTTAAATGCAAGTGCAGGCATAAGACCCCAGTTCGCATTCATCGGTACAAAAGAAGCATTCTCTTTTGAAATATAGCGCGCCATAGCACCCATCATGGTCATTTCAGGAAGTGGTTTAAATGGTTCTTTTTTATACCAATTTGCCATTTGAATAGCTGCATATAATCCAGATGCAGCACTTTCAACATACCCTTCGACACCACTGATTTGACCAGCAAAAAAGAGATTAGGGTATGTTTTTGACTGATAGTTTTCATTTAAGATTTTTGGAGATTCTAAGTATGTATTACGGTGCATGACACCATAACGTAAGATTTCTGCTTTTTCTAAACCTGGAATCAACCGAATAATTCTTTTTTGTTCATCCCATGTGAGATGTGTTTGAAAACCTACGATGTTATACATGCTTTTTGAAGCATCATCTTGTCTAAGTTGTACAACAGCATATGGTCTTTTTTCGCCTTCCTTAGCAAGACCGACAGGTTTCATCGGACCATATAATAATGTTTCTTTACCTCGTTCTGCCATTTCTTCAAAGGGCATGCAGCCTTCAAAAACGTTATGTTCAAAACCTTTGACTTCAACTTTTTTCGCATGAATCACAGCATCATAGAAAATGTTGTATTCATCTTCTGTCATCGGACAGTTGATATAAGCTGCTTCACCTTTATCATAGCGGCTTTTGAGGTAAGCGATATCCATATTAATCGTTTTCGCATCAATGATGGGTGCAATCGCATCAAAGAAATGAAGATGGTCCATATGAAATAATGCTTGAATTTGTTCTGATAGATGATCAGAAGCTAAGGGACCAGCACAAATCATGGTGTATTCATCAGGATGAAGTTCACTAACTTCTTCATAGATCACTTCAATCAGAGGATGCGTTTTAATGTTATTTTCTATATATGCTGAAAAGAGTTCGCGATCAACAGCTAAACTAGACCCTGCTGGGACTTGTGCATGCTCAGCAGCTTTGATGATAAGCGAATCAAATGCTCTCATTTCTTCTTTTAATAAACCAACTGCAACTTCAATATCATTAGAGCGCAGCGAATTCGAACAGACCAATTCTGCAAAATGCCCCGTTTGATGAGCGGGTGTCATTTTTTGAGGTCTCATTTCATAGAGTTTAACCTGAATGCCTTGATTGGCAAGATACCAAGCAGCTTCACTGCCAGCGAGCCCTGCACCAATTATTTTTACCATGTCATCACCATATTTATGATATCATAATTTTTATGTTTTCTTATAAAGAAAAAGCGTATCGCTACGCCTTAACTTTCTGTTTAATAAATGCATACCTTTCAATATAAGGAATGAGTTTTTTATGGGTATCATTGACAAGAACAAAGATGATGATACTGTTGAATGGAATGAGTGTCATACGTAGAACAAACCATGCCACAGTCACTTCTCTTGGCCAATAGATCAGCATAGCAATTGTATTGGATGTGCTTGCTAAAAGATAAGTAAGAATAACTACCCAAGCCAATTTGAAGGGCTGAAACTTTTTGTGTAAAAGAAGTCCTGGTATAACTCCCCATAAGATGCTTGCTATGACAAAAAATGGTAGATAGGTACCTCCTGTCATAAATACACCAAGCGCATCACCCACAAACCCCATGATGCCACCATAAAGAGGTCCTAAGATGATCCCTCCGATAATGAGTGGAATAGCATAAAAAGGTAAGCCAAATCCTTGAATGTTTAAAATGATGCGAAAGAAAGCATCGATGACAACACTGACTGCAGTCAATGAAGCTGCAAGTACTAATTTTTGAATCTGTTGATTATTTCTCATGAAAAAAAGCCTCCTATGTTTCAGGGGCCCACTATAATGAATACAGCGGACGCATTAGAAAACCGCCACTTTCGTGTTCGTTCCAACCCGACATCCCATGGTTAGACACTTAACGCTTCCTAATTACTCTGTAATCTCATTATACCTAAAATATTTAAAATTGCATTAAAAAAGAAAATGGCTTGCGCCATTAAAGTTTCCAGTCAATTGGTGTTTGATGATGTTTGATTAA
>Ga0265295_1007661_pt1 | contig 12319 bp, 9 predicted proteins | sample Munlansysbiofilm_FD_192503 | JGI IMG/M metagenome (GOLD analysis project Ga0265295, IMG submission 192503) | Leachate microbial communities from a municipal landfill in Southern Ontario, Canada - Methane capture system biofilm | ecosystem: Engineered > Solid waste > Landfill > Unclassified ... | reverse complement strand
AAAGCAACCGATAATGCTACAGATTTAATAAACGACCTGAAATTAACATACAACAGGGCAAGACAAGATAGTATAACAAAGGAAATTCTAGAAATTGTATCCGGAGCAAATGCTCTACAAGGTTAATACAATCAAAGATAAGCAAAATAATTAGAGAGATATAAAAATGTGGATTAAACTAGCTGGGCTTATTCTTCGCTACAGAATAAATATTCTTATTGTAATTGCACTATTAACAGCATTCTTTGCCTATAAAGGCACTGAAGTGCAAATGGCATATAAGTATGCCCAAATGTTACCACAAACAGATTCAGCATTTATTCAACACTCTTACTTCAAAGAGATTTTTGGAGAAGAGGCAAATGTGTTTGTGATTGGAGTGAAGGACAAAACTATTTATGACGTCAATCGATTCAACGAATATTTAAGCTTTACCAACAATATTAAAGAGCAATATGGAATCTCGGATGTAGCATCTATTGGTCAAACCATTAATTTGACAAAAAACGATTCGTTGCAGAAATTTGAATACAACAAACTTTTCCCCGCAAAAGTAAACTCCCAAGTGGAGATGGATAGTTTAATTTTGATATTCAAATCGTTACCTTTTTATGAGGAACTAATATATAATGACACCGCCAATGTGTTCTTAATTGCAGTATCGCTGGATAAAGAACTATTAAACACAAAGGCGAGAGTTGACATTATTGATAATGTGCATGCCATTGCAGAAGATTTCTCCAATAAACACCAAGTAGAATTTTTCTATAGCGGCTTGCCCTATATTAGAACCGAAATAAGCAAGAAAATAAAAAATGAGTTAAACATGTTTATTATCATGGCATTTTTCATTACCGCCATAATCCTCTACATTTTTTTCCACTCATTTAAAGCCGTATTTTTCTCCTTACTTATTGTCGGAATTGGCGTAATTTGGTCCATAGGAACCCTATCGGTACTGGGATTCGAAATCACCATTTTAACTGGAATGATTCCGCCTCTCCTCATTGTAATTGGAGTTCCCAACAGCATATTCATGCTCAATAAATACCATGCTGAGTACAAAAAACATGGGAACAAAATCAAATCGTTACAACGAGTAATCTCAATTGTTGGGAATGCCATATTCTTAACAAATTTAACAACCGCCGCAGGATTTGCCACGTTCATTTTAACATCAAGCGAGATATTAGTCGAATTTGGTATTGTAGCCTCCTTGAATATATTGGGTATTTTCGTTACAGCAATCACATTAATACCCATAATATTTAGTTTTCTTGACCCTCCCAAAAGAAGACATATTAAACATTTGGATCAAAAATGGTCTCTTCATGCGATAAATAAACTCGTAACAATAGCACTCAACCACAGAAAACTGGTCTACATAACAACAGTTTTGTTTTTAGGATCTGCAGTAATTGGTATTAGCAAAATGCACACTACAGGTTATATGGTTGACGACATACCCAAGGACGATCCAATATATACTGATTTGAAGTTTTTCGAATCCCATTTTAATGGGGTAATGCCATTAGAAATTCTAATTGACACCAAAGAAAAGCAAGGCGCATTAAAACTTAAAACCATCCAAAAGCTCGGTGTACTTCAAGATTCGTTGGCAAATTATCCCGAATTATCAAAAGCATACTCATTGGCCGAAGCATCAAAATTTATGCGACAAGCATATTACAATGGAGATAAACGACGATATCGAATTCCAGTGGAAAGAGAACGAGTTGCCATTTCAAAATATTTGAAAACAGACGATGATCAAAAAACCTTTGTTTCAAAATTCCTAGACTCGTCATTTCAAATAACACGAATGACAGCGCAAATGCACGACATTGGAACAAATGAAATGGAAGTCGTTACGGATAAAATCATCAAGGATATCCAAAGCATTTTCCCCCCTGACGAATATTACACCTTAGTAACTGGAACCAGTATAATTTTCTCAAAAGGAACCGAATACTTAATTCGCAACCTATTAACAAGCTTGGCCATTGCCATTGTATTTATCTCATTAGTAATGAACTACATGTTTCGGAGTTGGAGAATGATAGCCATTTCTCTAGTTCCAAACTTAATTCCTCAGTTAATGACTGCAGCCTTAATGGGATATTTCGGGATACCTATTAAACCCTCAACCATACTAATTTTTAGTATTGCTTTTGGGATTTCCGTCGATGACACCATCCATTTTCTTGCAAAATACAGACAGGAGTTGAAAATAAATAGTTGGAATGTTCAGAAATCAGTAGTTATTGCACTCAAAGAAACAGGAATGAGTATGATGTATACAAGTATAATTCTCTTCTTTGGATTTGGCATATTTGCTGCATCCGAATTTGGAGGAACTAAATCATTGGGAATGCTTGTAAGTCTAACACTTCTATTTGCAATGTTTTCAAACCTAATAATATTACCTTCACTACTTTTAACATTTGAAAACTTTATTACAACAAAAACATTTAAAGAACCGAGTATCCCACTCTTTGAAGAAGAAGAGGAGGAAAATGCCAATCTTGTAAAACAAAAAGTTGGCAGAACACATTTATTAGACAAAAAATGAGTTGAAACAAGGATGCCGTAAAGCATTTCCAATATATAACAAGTTGATTTTAATCATGATAAGGTTCAATCTGAACATAGACTGGAAAATTAAAAGTAGATGAAAATAAACAAGATATTAGTTACAGGAGGCGCAGGATTTATAGGGAGTGCCATGGCATTAAAACTTATGGAAGACGAGGAGAACTACGTTGTTATTGTAGACGATTTATCGACCGGAGACTTAGGGAAAATCCCTCCGTTAGATTTTCGTCCAAAACGTTGGAAGTTTGTAAAATGCAACGTTAATAACTATCGTGACATTGCTGAAATTATGCTCGCCTACAAATTTGACTATGTGTTTCATTACGCAGCCGTAGTAGGAGTGCAACGGACGCAAGAATGTCCGGTAAGCGTACTAAATGATATTGAGGGAATTAAAAATATTTTAGGGCTTGCTAAAAATACCGGAGTAAAAAGAGTATTTTTCAGCAGTTCATCTGAAATATATGGAGAACCGGTAGAGATTCCACAACACGTTTATACAACCCCACTAAATAGTCGACTCCCCTATGCCATTGTTAAAAACGTAGGCGAAGCATTTCTACGTAGTTATCACCAAGAATATGAGCTTAATTATACAATTTTCAGATTCTTCAACACCTACGGACCAAAACAAGCCAAAGATTTTGTTATTAGTAAGTTCATTAACAAAGCTCTTCACAACGAAGATTTAACTATTTTTGGAGATGGACTTCAAACCAGAACATTTTGTTACATTGACGATAATATTGAAACCTGTTATAAAATATTTAAAAACAGTCTGTTAGTAAACGATGTCATAAATATTGGAGGAAATATCGAAGTTCCCATTATAGAATTAGCAAAATTAATCATAAAGAAAACAAATAGTAAATCAAAGATCGTCCATTTGCCACCACTGAAAGATGGAGATATGAAACGTCGCAAACCAGAAATCTCGCCAATGATTGAAATCATGGATAAGCCCCTAATTTCAATAGAAGATGGAATTGACAAAGTATTAACCCAAGGACTTTTTGAAAACTAATCGCAATGACACCAAAATCGTTAGATGATTTACAACTATTTATCAATAAGGCGATTGAATCCACAAATTACGGATTTAATCCTGAAAACCTTTATGATCCTGTACACTACACAATGTCGATGGGAGGCAAACGAATACGCCCTCTTCTCACATTGATATGTTGTCAACTATATGGTAAATCCATCGACAAAGCAATACCAGCAGCAATGGCTCTGGAGATTTTTCACAATAGCACACTACTTCACGACGATATAATGGATAACTCCATGGTGAGACGAAACTTACCTACCGTATTCAAAAAATGGAGTACTAATATTGCAATTTTATCGGGCGACGCCATGATAATGTTGGCATATAAACAATTAAATCAACTTGAAGAAAAAATCAAATCAAGTGTATTCGAAACATTTAACAAAGCAACCCTAGAAGTTTGCGAAGGTCAACAATATGACTTGGATTATGAAGATGACTTTCAGGTCCGAATTGAAGACTATATAAAAATGATCCGATTAAAAACCAGTGTTCTATTAGCAGCATCGGCAAAAATTGGAGCTATTATAGGCGAGGCTTGTAAAGAAGAACAAGATTTGTTATACTCTTTTGGAGAAAATCTAGGCATTGCCTTCCAACTTCAAGACGACTATTTAGATACATTTGGAGACTCGGCAGTCTTTGGGAAAAAAATAGGAGGAGATATTCTTGCAGGAAAGAAAACATTTTTGCTCCTTAAAGCACTGGGATTATCAAAAGGCGAATATAATGCTCAGTTGATTGGAATTATAAACGACACAAACACCAAACCTGAGGTAAAAGTTGAACAGGTTAAAGAAATATATAAGAATCTTAAAGTTGATTCCATTACCATCGAGTATATAAATCGATATTTTGACAAAGCAAAAGAGAGCCTAGCCAAATTAAAACTAAAAGGGTTAGACACAACATTGCTAACAGAATACAGTGAAAAATTATCAGGAAGAAAATACTAAATATCAATAGAATATAAACTAAACACTATAAAGTCATGGCTGAAAATATTGGAAAGATTATTCAAATTATTGGACCTGTGGTTGATGTCAAATTTGACAATCAAGCAGCCAAATTGCCCGAAATATATGAAGCTTTAGAGATTATAAGAGATGGAAAACCTCCCATTATTGTCGAAGTAGAGCAGCATATTGGTGAAGACAGCGTTCGAACCATCGCAATGGACTCAACGGACGGACTACAAAGAGGAATGAAAGTAGTTACAACCGGAAATCCAATATTAATGCCCGCGTCGGATCAAGTAAAAGGACGACTCTTCAATGTTGTTGGAGATGCCGTGGATGGTTTACCGCAAGTTGATAAAAAAGGCGGCTATCCAATTCATAAAGCACCACCCGAGTTCCAAAATTTAACAACCGAAGCTGAAATTCTTTATACAGGAATCAAGGTAATCGACCTCATTGAACCGTATGTAAAAGGAGGTAAAATCGGACTTTTTGGAGGCGCTGGAGTAGGAAAAACCGTTGTTATTCTGGAACTAATAAACAACATTGCAAAAGCATACGAGGGTATCTCCGTATTTGCTGGAGTGGGAGAACGAACAAGGGAAGGAAATGACCTTTTACGAGAAATGATTGAAGCCGGTGTTATTAATTATGGCGAAGAATTTGTTCAATCCATGGAAGCCGGTGGCTGGGATTTATCGAAAGTAAAACCAGAACATTTGGCCAAATCAAAACTTGCCTTAGTTTTTGGACAAATGAATGAACCGCCTGGAGCAAGGGCTCGCGTGGCACTTTCAGGATTAGCCATTGCAGAATACTTCCGTGATGGAGGCGGTTCCAGCGATGGTAAAGGACGCGATATATTATTCTTTATGGATAACGTTTTCCGTTTTACCCAAGCTGGGTCTGAAGTTTCAGCACTGTTGGGACGAATGCCTTCAGCGGTAGGATATCAGCCAACATTGGCATCGGAAATGGGTGCCATGCAAGAACGAATAACCTCCACTAAAAACGGATCAATAACTTCTGTTCAAGCTGTTTACGTACCTGCCGACGACTTAACCGACCCTGCACCAGCTACCACCTTTGCCCACCTTGACGCAACAACGGTATTGAGTCGAAAAATATCCGAACTTGGAATTTATCCTGCGGTAGATCCACTGGACTCAACATCGCGCATTTTAACTCCTGAAATTGTTGGAGAGAAACATTACGCAACAGCCCAACGAGTAATTGAAATACTACAACGATACAAGGAGTTGCAAGATATAATTGCCATTTTAGGAATGGACGAACTCTCCGAAGAGGATAAACTTGTAGTACACAGAGCTCGTCGGGTTCAACGATTCTTATCGCAACCTTTCCATGTTGCCGAGCAATTTACAGGAATTCCCGGCGTACTTGTTCCAATAGAAGAGACAATTAGAGCGTTCAATATGATTATTGATGGAGAGGTAGATAAATATCCAGAGGCAGCCTTTATGATGGTTGGAACCATTGACGATGCCATAAAAAAAGGAGAAAAAATGATGCAAGAAACCAATAAATAAACAACGCTATGCAAATAGAGATACTTACTCCAGAAAGCTTGCTTTATAGCGGCGACATTCAACAAGTACGAGTACCTGGAACATCAGGATCTTTTGCTGTTTTGCACAATCATGCACCCATAATGTCAACATTAGAAAAGGGACAAATCAAAATAACAGAACATAGTGGAGAAAACATATATTTCGACATTCATGGTGGAGTAATACAAGTGACTAAAAACATAATCACAATTCTGATAAGTACAGACAATTTATAAAACAAAAATCCAAACATAATTGGATTTCGAATAATATTATGATTCGTTGTCCAATTATGTTTCAAGGTAACAATTGAGAATATTACAATTAATCAAATGGAAATCAAGCAAAAGATTTTAATAATTCGATTTTCCTCCATTGGAGACATTGTTCTCACATCCCCAGTTTTACGTTGTTTAAGAGATCAGAAAAAAGAAATTGAAATTCACTATTTGGTAAAAAAACAATTTCTATCCGTCTTAACGTTTAATCCAAACATGGATGTAATTCATGAATATCAAGGTGATTTTCGCAATACAATTACGGAACTAAAAAAAGAGAACTTTAGTCAAATTATTGACCTTCAGAATAATATAAGAAGCAATAGAATTAAACGGCGTCTAAAAATTCCAACTTCAACCGTTAATAAACTGAACTTTCGGAAATGGCTTTATGTAGTCTTTAAAATTAACAATTTACCAAAAAAACACATCGTCGATCGATACTTTGAATGTCTGAAATCGTTGGGCGTAAAAAATGATTTAAAAGGATTGGAATACTTCTCTGAACCAAAAGCAAAAGAGATACTCAATGAGTTGCCCGAACCCATGAAAAATGGTTATATAGTAGCAGTAACGGGTGCTGCACACTTCACGAAACAAATACCAAACTCTATTTTAGAAACAATTCTTAATGGAGCAAAACTACCCGTGGTATTTACCGGGAACACAACCGACAAAAACAAAGCAAAGTCAATTATTAAGAACCTGAAAGTGCCCTATTTTAACGCTTGCGGAGCGTGTACGTTAGGTGAAACAGCAGAAATAATAAGAAATGCAAAGGTTATTTTAACGCCCGACACCGGAGCAATGCATATTGCTGCAGCATTTAACCGTCCAACAATATCATTATGGGGAAACACAGTTCCTGATTTTGGCATGTTCTCGTATATGCCAAAAAATGAAGAACTCTATTACATAGCAGAGGTAAAGAACTTAAAATGTCGCCCCTGCTCGAAAATCGGATATAAACAATGCCCGAAAGAACATTTCAAATGCATGAACGACCAAAACTGCCCTGAAATTATTGGCAAGCTTATTGAATTTTGGAATATCTCCAATTCGTAAAACACCTAAGAAACATACTTAATGAACAATACAGATAAAGTCACTGCCCTTTTCAATACAGAGATTACGCGCAATGATATTGAATTAATGGCTCCTGCAGGAAATTTCGAATCATTATATGCTGCCATTCAAGGAGGCGCCAATTCAGTCTATTTTGGAATAGGTCGCCTAAACATGCGCGCAAAATCGTCGGTAAACTTCACCATCGAGGATCTTCCAAATATTGCCAAAATTTGTCAAGAAAACAACCTTTTCTCCTATCTGACAATCAACACCATAATATATGATGCCGACATTGAGGAGATGCACAAACTAATTGACAAAGCAAAAGAGGCAAACATATCGGCCATAATTGCCACTGATATTGCCACCATACATTACGCATCGCAAAAAGGAGTCGAAATACACGCATCAACACAACTGAACATTACAAACATTGAAGCCATTAAGTTTTATTCCCAATGGGTTGATGTTGCGGTATTAGCCCGTGAATTGAACTTAAATCAAGTCGCCCACATAACCCGACAAATTAAGGAACAAAACATTTGTGGTCCAAGCGGAAAACTCGTTAAAATCGAGATATTTGCCCATGGAGCTTTATGTATGGCAGTGTCGGGAAAATGCTATTTGAGCCTACATGAAACAGGAGCGTCGGCAAACAGAGGAGCCTGTCAACAAACATGTAGGAAAGGTTATATAGTGACGGAAAAAGAGACCGGACACGAACTGGAAATTGACCATGAATATATTATGTCGCCAAAAGACTTATGCACGGTTGGATTTTTAAATAAAATAATTGATGCTGGAGTTACAGTACTGAAAATTGAAGGCAGAGCGAGGGGTCCTGAATATGTGAAAAAAGTGTGCGACATCTACAATAATGCCATCGATTCGCTTGTTAGCAATAGTTACACAACTGCAAAAATTGAACAATGGAAAGAAGAACTCTCAACCGTATTTAACAGAGGATTCTGGGATGGATACTATTTGGGACAACGCATGGGGGAATGGAGTAATGTATATGGAAGCCGCGCAACACAGCATAAAGTATATATTGCAAAGGTTACCAATTATTATTCGAACATTGGCGTAGTTGAACTAAAAGTAGAAAGTGGCGAATTATCAATCGGAGAAGAAGTCCTCATTATTGGTCCTACTACGGGTGTTTTAGAAACACCAATTCTCGAAATCCGGAAAGAGAATAAAAGTTGTAAGACAGCCATTAAAGGAGACTTAATTTCAATCCCATCAAAATCAATAGTGCGTAGAGGTGACAAACTATATAAATTTATAAAAAACGAACACCTGCATATCTCATAATGCACCAACACCATTAAGTAGGTGTTAATTTCATGAAAACTATTTTTTTAATTGAAACACACAACTATCTTTACAGTCAAAACGAGCAACAATGCAACATTGGGGGATTTTAACCACACGGAATTTTTATATATTAGGATTGCTGACCATTGCAGCCTCACTCCCATTATCCGCATTTTTCACTAGCATAGGTCAATGGTTCATATTAATAGCCTGGATTGCCGATAAAAACTTTGTTCAAAAAGTCAAATCGATACGAATCAATAAAGCATTACTTTTCTTTCTCTCATTCTATCTTCTTCACATAGTAAGTCTCTTATGGACAAGTAATTATCAATATGGACTTCATGATATAAAAATAAAACTGCCCCTTTTAATTTTACCACTCATAATATCAACTTCCAAGCCCTTAAACAAAAAAGAGATATTAAGTATTTTCTGGGTCTATTGCCTAGCTGTTTTAACAGTCTCAATGATAGGATTTTACTCCATATTTTTCAAACAAGGAGGACTCACGGCAGACTTTAGAGCCGTTTCGCCATTTATTTCGCATATTCGCTTTGCGTTAATGATCAATATTGCCATTATAATATTGCTTTATATCGCTTTTGAAAATCAAAATGCTTCCCTAAAGATTAAAATACTAAACGTAATTATCGTTTTATATTTAATGCTCTTTTTAATTTTAATGCGCTCATTAACAGGAATTGTTGTGTTTATGGCAATGGGCACGCTCGTACTTTTATATAAAATAAATCAAGTAAAATTAACGTTTAAACGGCGATTATTAAATGGTTTATTTATAGCAATTGCAATCGTATTTGCCCTTTATATAACAGGAGTTTACGCTAAATTTAATCACAAAGCGAACGAAAATCTACAAGCATTACAAGCCACAACTGTTAATGGAAACAAATACAAACACGACACAATATCGACTTATAGGGAAAATGGTTATTTAATATATATAAACATCTGTGACAAAGAACTAGAAACTGAATGGAACAAAAGAAGCAATAAAAAATACCATTCAATAAGTAGCAACGGATATAGTGTTAATTCGACTCTTATTAGATATATGAGCAGTTTAGGATTAACCAAAGACTCATTAGGGATGTCAAAACTTGACAAGAACGACATTAATGCAGTAGAAGAAGGAATTGCAAATCATATATATTTAAACAGAATTAGCTTATATCCAAGACTCTATGAGCTATTCTGGGAGTTTGATTATTATAAACGAGGAGGAAATCCCAGCGGTCATAGTGTTATTCAACGATTCTATTATTTCACTGCAGGTTGGAATATTTTTCTTGAAAATCCAATAGTTGGAGTTGGCGTAGGCGATGTTGAGGATGGATATCAAGCATATTACAATAAAACAGACAGTCTGTTAACCAACCCTTGGCGATTAAGAGCACACAATCAATATTTAACCATATTATTATCATTTGGGGTAATTGGATTTATAATATTTTTGGGAAGTCAAATTTATCCTGTATTGCTTTCGAAAAAAAATAAAACCCTTTTTATTCTTTTCACTCCTCTATTTATAACATTGTTGCTTTCAATGTTAAACGAAGACACCTTAGAAACTCAGGCCGGGGTGTCTTTTTACGCTTTTTTCTACTCCTTATTTGTATGGGGAATAAACAAAAAAAACATCTACGATCATGACTAAAAACGACTTTATGAAGCAAGCGGCCAACGCCGCAATGGAAAACATGAAAACTCAAGGTGGACCATTTGGAGCAGTTATCGTTAAAGACAATAAAATAATTGCAACCGGATCAAACAGAGTAGTTCCAAACAACGACCCCACAGCCCATGCCGAAATTCAAGCAATACGCGCAGCTGCTGCAAAACTAGGCACGTTCGACTTATCAGATTGTGATGTTTACACCTCCTGTGAACCTTGTCCCATGTGTTTGGGTGCCATTTATTGGGCAAAAGTAAAAAATGTATATTACGCAAACACCCGCTATGATGCAGCTGAAATTGGATTTGACGACAATTTTATCTACGAAGAACTAGAAAAACCAATGGACAAAAGATCGATCAATTTTATAAAACTTGACTCAACAGAAGCAACAGAATCATTTGAAATATGGAAAAAAACAGAAAATAAAAAAGAGTATTAATTTTAGTCCTATATAATAAAAGCACCTACAACTACACATTGTTTGGGAGGCAGAATCAATTGTTTTTCAATTTTTACTGTTTAAATTTGAAAACTACTCAACACTTAGTTGTCGAAGGTCATCATAGAATCCGGGATACGACTTCTCTATCACCTCAGCATTGGAAATATCAACTGCGCTGCCGGAAGTTAACCCTGCAACCGCACATGCCATGGCAATTCGGTGATCCCCATGAGAATCAACAAGCGCTGACTTTATTTTTCCACCATACACAATAATAACATCCCCACTAACAACAATCTCGATTCCCATTTTTTTGAACTCTTGTTGCAATGCAAACCCTCGGTCGCTCTCTTTATTTATCAATCGATTTGCACCCGTAATCATGGAATCGCCTTTGCAATTGGCGGCCAAAGCAACCAGCGGAGGAATTAAATCAGGACAATGGGTTGCATCAAATGAGAATGGTCGTAACTCATTTTTAGTCACCTCAATAGAGTTCGCACCAATGGAAAGATTGGCTCCAACATTCATTAATACACCTAGAATATTTTTATCGGGTTGCGAAGAATAGGGACTAATATTCTCAACCATAACCTTTCCAGCAATGGCTCCCGCCACCAACAAAAAGGCTGCACCACTCCAATCGCCTTCCACACAAACTGTTGTAGCTTTATACTTCTCTTCTGGTGCTACATAAAAAGAAGAGTAATTATCATTAACCACACGCACGCCAAACTGCCGCATGGTATCGATCGTTAAATCAACATAAGATTTACTTTGAAGATTCTCGACTTTTAGCGTTAAGCCTTTACCATTTCTAGGAGCAGCAATCAACAAACCAGAAACAACTTGTGAACTTTCGGATCCATCAACCGACGCCACATTTTGACGAAATGGTCCTCGAATTTTGATTGGCAATTTACCATTATTAGTCTCACAGTCAACGCCCAAAGCCATTAAAGTTTGTTCAACCATGCGCATGGAACGATTAACTAACGACCCGTGACCGGTCAAAATAATTGGATCGGAGAATGTACCTGAAATAGCGGAGAACATTCGCAAACAAAGCCCTGATTCCAAACAATCGATGGCGGATTTTGGATATTTCAGTCCTCCACGTACAATTAACTGATCCCCAATTTCTGTAACATTGATCCCAAACGAACGAACTATATCAATCGACGCTTTCACATCTCGAGAATTCCCGCATCCATAAATTACTGACTCACCCTGGGCAATTCCCGCAATTGCAATAGCGCGCTGCGCATGACTTTTTGAAGCAGGTGCAACAATTGTCCCCAAAACACGGACCCCTTTTACTGAATATATCATC
>Ga0265295_1007659_pt1 | contig 12323 bp, 10 predicted proteins | sample Munlansysbiofilm_FD_192503 | JGI IMG/M metagenome (GOLD analysis project Ga0265295, IMG submission 192503) | Leachate microbial communities from a municipal landfill in Southern Ontario, Canada - Methane capture system biofilm | ecosystem: Engineered > Solid waste > Landfill > Unclassified ... | reverse complement strand
TCCTACTCTAAAACAACAGGGCAATCTTCTAGTGAGATATTAAATTCAAAAAGTTTAGCTTTTGATTTTTCACTTATGTAAACATATGATGTATCAATACCAGCTTGTAAAAATTTATAAGTTGTTTTACAAACACCCATTGTTACAGCTTCTTTCATTCTAGTTCTATCTTCTTTTCTTACAGCCTCGTCACTCTTTGAGCCAGTGTTTATCTCAAAAGTATATATAAGTGTAGCACCTTGGTTTTTTACAGATGCAAGGGTTGTGTATTTATCTACAACTTGAGGGAGTGATTTAGAAGTCTCTTTTACTACCATCTCTGCAATAATTACATTTTGTTCCAGCATCTCTTTTTCTGGGAGTACGCCAGTTCTTGTTGGTATCTCAGATGAATATAGTAATGTAGAAAAAATTACCATAAAAATTAATTTATGCATTTTTGTCCTTTTAATTGAAATTTATAAAATTAAAACAGACAACAAAGATTTTTAATCTTGTTGTTGTCTCATATATGATGGAATATCTAAGTAGTTTTCATCATACTCTCCGCCAACTACTAGTTTTGGGCGGAGTTTTATTTTTGCTTGTGGAGCTTCGTTTACAAAGTCTTCATTGTTAGAACCTGATTTTAAATCTTTTTCAAAACCTGTTGCGATTATGGTTATCTTGATATAGTTTGGTTCAATGCTTGCATCTGTAGATGTACCAAATATAACCTCTGCATCTTCGTGTGCACTCTCATGTACAACATTCATAGCATCTGAGATCTCCATAAGTGGAAAGTCTGGATGCATCTTAAAGTGAACTAAAACACCCATAGCACCATTTATAGTCATGTTGTCAAGCAGAGGGGACTCAATAGCAGCCTTGATAGCCTCATAAGCAGCATTTTCGCCTTCATATTCACCAACGCCCATAAGTGCCATACCTTTGTGACTCATTACAGTTCTTAAGTCTGCAAAGTCTAGGTTTATGTCATTTTCTCCACTTGCAAGAATGACACCTGAAGTTCCACTTACAGCTTGAGCTAAAACACTATCAACAATTTTAAAGCTCTCTTTTAGTCCAAGTCTTCTGTCTATGATAGAGAGTAGTTTATCGTTTGGAATAACTACAATAGAGTCACTCTCACGCTTGAGCTCTTCAAGTCCAGCTTCGGCTAGTTTAAGACGTTTTTTACCCTCAAAAGAGAAAGGTTTTGTAACTATAGAGATAGTCAAAGCTCCAACCTCTTTTGCTATTTGGGCAATAACAGGAGCAGCACCAGTCCCAGTCCCACCGCCTAGACCTGCAGAGATAAAGATAATGTCAGCACCATCAAGAGCTGCTCTAATCTCATCATAACTCTCTAGCGCTGAGTCTTTGCCTATATCTGGCTTCATACCAGCACCAAGGCCTTTAGTAAGCTTAGTCCCTATCTGGATCTTTGAAGCACTCTCAGCTTCATATAACACTTGAGCATCAGTGTTTATCATAATCATTTCGATGCCGCAGACACCCTCTTTGATCATATGGCCGATCATATTACCACCACCGCCACCTACGCCTACTGCTATTATTCTTGCTCCACTTAGGTTGCTTGCTTCTTCAATTACATATGGTTCCATAATCTTACTCCTTAAAATAGCTGGGTTGCCCAGTTCCAAAATTTGCTAAAAACTCCAGCTTCATCACTCTTCTTATCTTTTTTTGATCCCAAAGAGACCATTTTTTGTTCTTGCTCCTCTTCAGTTGAGGGTGCGATAGGAATCTCACTCTCAGAAGAGAAGTTTACTTTACTTTGTGAAACAGGTGTTTCGTTTGAGTGTCGAACCCTCTTGTTTACATCTATCTCATAAGGAGTATAGTATTTTGCACTATACATAACTAAACCAATGGCACTTGAGAACTCTGCACTTCTTAAGTTGTCAAAAAGTCCATCCATCTCTATAGGACGAGCTAAACGAACAGGAACTGAACCAAAGGTAGCAACTGCTAGCTCTCTGATACCTTCCATTTTTGAAAAACCGCCAGTTAAAACTATACCGGCTCCTAGCTGATCTTTAAGACCACTATTTTCAATGAACTGGGCTAGTATCATAAGTGTCTCTTCAACTCTAGCAAAGATAACATTGTGAACTACTTCAAGAGATACTTCGTGAGTAGTGTTTTCATCTCCTATGATAGGAAGCTCTATTAGTTCATGAGCTGGCTCTAGAAGTGAACCATAGTTTAGTTTTACACTATCGGCAATGTTAAGTGGAGTATGGAGTGCCATAGATAAGTCACTCGTAACATGGTTTGAACCAACTCCTAAAAAGTCATTATATCTGATGGAGTTTCCAGAGTGGATAGTGATATTACTTGTGTTTCCACCCATATCAATAACGGCAACTCCAAGCTCTTTTTCATCAGGATTTAGAGTAGCTATAGAAGATGCATATCCGTTTAAAACTACATTCTCTACTTCTACACCAGCTCCACGAACAGCCTTTTTAAGGTTGTTTAGATTTGACTTTTGAGTAGTTATGATGTGAGCTTCAACTTCAAGTCTTGATGCATTCATACCAAGTGGATCTTCTATAAAGTCTTGATCATCAACTTTAAAGTTAAAAGGAAGAGCGTGTAGTATCTCATATTCGTTTGGAATATTAGCGTTATAAACAGAGGTGTTCATAACTCTCTCTATCTCTTTAAAACTTACTTCTTTGTTTTGAATATTTACAATACCGTTTGAGTTTAGACTTTTAGTATATGCACCAGAAATTGAGACTATAGCAGTTTTTACATCACTACCAGAGACTCTTTTTGCATCATTAATTGCAGTTTTTATAGATTTAGAAGCTAACTCTATATTTGTTATACTCCCTCTTTTTAAACCTTGTGCTTTAGAAATGCCAGCACCAGTTATGGATACTGAATCATCATCGGCAATCTCAGCAATGATAGCACATATCTTAGTGGAACCAATATCTATGGCTAAAACAGTTCTGCTCAACTTAGAGTCCTTGAATAAATATCTCTGATTTGTACTTGTTTTGGAGGGTTTTTACTAAACCTTCATTAAACAAGTTACTTTTAATTTTAACGATTGGATTGTTAAAATTGTTATTTGTATTGTCAAGCAGTTTTTGTTCCAAGATGTTATAGAGAATAATTTTTCCACCGTTTAAAGGTATAAAACCTCTTTTGTGCTGAGTTGCAAAAAGAGCATTTAAAAATTCATTAGCCTCTGCTTCTTCAAGGTTTGTAATCTTGCTTGCATCTTGATTTGTTATAAAGTCTGTAGTGTCGCCTTTAAATGTTTCAACAGAATTTTTAGCTAATTCTAAAAGCTTACTACTTTTTTGCGATTGTACATACTCTGGTAAGATATCTTCTTTTGCATCTTCGTAGCTCTTTACACTAGATGGAATAGTTTTTAATAGCTCAAATGTAAAGTACTCATCTCCTACTAAGATAGGTTTTAGTAAAGGAGAAGTTGGAGACGTTTTTGAAATAGTCTCCAATACTTCATCGTTGTAAGGATTATTTGAAGCTGAAATTATAGTAGTTGTCACCTCTACATCAGGAGCTAGATTCCCTTTTTTGTACTCTATATAGGCTCTAAGAGCTGCATCTTTAGTAGCCTTTGCATCTAGTTTTGCTATAACAGAAGCTCCTGCACCTTCAAGCGGAAGTATCTTGCCATCAGAGTCTTTGAGTTGAAGTTTATTGTCATTATAGTAATCTTCTATCTCTTTGTCTTCATATTTTCCAGATATTCTTGATTGTTTTATAAACTTAACTTCGTACATAACTTCACTCATAAAATTTTGTTTATTTTTCTCCCAAAATGGCATAAGGGCTTCATTAGAAGTATCTACTTGGATATTATCATCACTTACGATTTTATACTCTATCTTGTCCGCTATATTTAATATATCTTCTATAATGTTAAGCTCATTTTGGCTTGCATCAACTGGTAATAAGGCTAAAGTTTTTTGGATTAAAAGCTCTTTTTTTATATCTGCTTCATACTCTTTTGTGGTCATATTGTTTCTTGATAAAACTTGTTTATATATCTCTTTATCAAACACGCCATCTCTAAAGAAAAACTCTTTAGTTTTAAGTCTCTCTAAAACCTCGTCATCACTTACATCTAAATCGTAATAGATTCCAAGATTTAAAACCAATGCTTGATCCATTAGTTGTTTTAGTGCTTGTGATTGTAGCCCAAAACTTTTTGCTTTTTCTTCATCAAAATTACCTTGAAACATCTCATTGTATTGAGCATATAAGTTTGAATAAGTTTTTTGAAGTTCGCCTATAGTTATTTCAACGTCTCCAACCTTTGCAGCAGCTCCAGCTTTGTCTCCATAAGAGTATTGACCCCAGCCAACAAAACCTGCTCCAACAAAAGCTATAGTTGAAATCCAGATAGTTATTATGAGATATTTTTTATGTCTTTGCATCCATGTAATCATATTATTTTTACCTTATCGTGCGATATTTTTGTAATTCTAGGTAAATTCGCATTAAACCTTGATAAAAGGATACTTTAACTTGTTTATCCCTAATATTTAAAAATGTTTTAAGAGTGTTTTTTTGATTATGTTATAGTGGGTTTTTTAAATTAAAAGGTTTATAAATAGATGAAAAATGAAGAACTAAAAAAAAGAGACTTAAAAGTTTTGTGGCATCCTTGTACTCAGATGAAAGATCATGAGAAACTGCCACTTATCCCCATAAAAAGAGCTTATGGAGTCTATCTTGAAGATTTTGAGGGCAATATTTTTATAGATGCCATCAGTAGTTGGTGGGTAAATATCTTTGGACATACAAACCCGTACATAAACGAGAAGATAAAAGAGCAGTTAAGTAGCCTGGAACATGTGATACTAGCAGGTTTTACTCATGAGCCAGTTGTAAAACTCTCTGAGAGACTTGTAAAACTTACTCCAAATGGGCTAAGTAAGTGCTTTTACTCCGACAATGGTTCAAGTGCCATAGAAGTGGCTCTAAAGATGAGTTACCACACTCATAAAAATGATGCTAAGGTTGGTAAAAATATCTTTGTATCACTTACAAACTCTTATCATGGTGAGACTATTGGGGCTTTGAGTGTTGGTGATGTAGAACTTTATAAACAGACATATGAGCCACTTTTGCTAAAGACTCTGCAAACTCCAGTTCCTCGTGATGCTACAACTTTAGCAGCAAAAGAGGCGGCTGAGATCTTTGAAGAGTTATGTAAAGAGCGGTCGCACGAAATAAGCGCCATCATACTAGAACCGCTCGTTCAAGGTGCGGGATACATGCACATGTATGATAAAGAGTTTTTAGTTTTAGTCCGTGAGATTTGCTCACGGTACGATGTACACTTAATAGCAGATGAAGTTATGGTTGGTTTTGGGCGAACAGGAGAGCTTTTTGCGTGTGAGAGTGCTGGGATTACACCTGACTTTATGGTTCTCTCAAAGGGACTAACTGGTGGCTATCTTCCTCTCTCAGTAGTTCTAACGACAGATGAAATTTACGCTAAATTTTATTGTGATTACAATGAGCATAAAGCTTTTTTACACTCTCACTCATACACGGGAAATGCTCTTGCATGTGCGGCTGCAAATGCTACTCTTGATATTTTTGAAAAAGATGATGTCATAGAGCAAAATAGAAAAACTGCTAAGTATATGGGTGAGAAACTCCAAAGATTTAGTGAGTTAGAAAATGTAGCATCTATAAGGCAGACTGGAATGATATGTGCCATCGACTTAAAAGGTTATAAGAGTGAAGATAGGGTAGGTTTGAGAGTTTATACTTACGCGTTAGAGCATGGAGTTTTACTGCGACCACTTGGGCATGTAGTCTACTTTATGCCACCATATATCATCACAAATGAAGAGATAGATAAGATGATGGATGTAGCTTATAATGCTATCTCTTCTCTAAAAATATAGTGAATGATATTTAAGAGTTTATAACAGCTAATAAAAAATACTAGATATTATTTTAAATGAGTAAAAGAGAAGAGTAGCTAATCAGACTCTCAAGCTCTAAGCTTGAGAGTCTATGTGTTGTTTATCTAAGTTGAAGTGTCTCTCTAAGTCTGCGTTGTAGAGAAGAGCTGGAACAACTATGAGTGAGGCTACAACTGCTGCTATTGTTCCAAAGATAAGGGCAACTCCTAGCCCTCCAAAGACGGCATCTCCAGCTAAAAGAGTAGATGCTAGGATGATAGCAGCTGCTGTTAGAAAGATTGGTTTTGCACGAGTTGCTGCAGCGTGCGCAATTGCATCAGTTTTTGTCATACTTTTTTCACTCATAAGAGATTTTGTAAAGTCTATAAGAAGCAGAGAGTTTCTTGAACTTATCCCAATGAGAGCGATAAAACCTATAAGCGAAGTTGCTGTTAGGAAAAAAGTATCTGTTGTAAAGATATCCATAATCCAGTGACCGACAATAACTCCAATGATGGATAAAAACGAACCTAAGAGGATGATGCCACTTAGTGTGTAACTCTTATAGTAGATGACCATTAGTAGAAATATCAACACAAGTGCAGCGATAAAAGCAGCTCCAAGCTCTACAAAAGTATCTAGTGTAACTTCCATCTCTCCATCCCACATAAGTTTATAGACTTTTTGGCTCTCTTTATCTGTTAATTCTAGGTTAAAAAGACCAATTTTTTGTATCTCATACTTGTCACTAAAAGTATCAAGGATAGTATTTCTTGCCTCCATAAGGGGATAAACTTGTGAGACCATATCCGTCTCAGCCACAACATTTACCATCTGATGTAGGTTTTTACTCATTATCATTGGATTTGATTTTTTAGGAACTATGGTTACTAACTCAGTTAAAGGTATCATCATCCCTTGAGCATTCATAAGTTTTAGAGACGAAAGTTTAGCTTTTACAGCATTTATGTCTTTTGATGAAAACCTTTTTGACTCTTTACTTAGTGAGAGATAGATTGGGATCTGATCATTGTAAATATCAGAGTTTTTAACGCTAATCTCCATGCCTTCAAAAGCTAAATAGATAATGTCATTTAACTGTTTTACACTCACACCTGAACGGGCTACTTTTGTACTGTTTACTTGAATCTCGTAAGTGTCATATATCTCATCTTGCATAACATCTACATCTACTAAGCCATCTGTTTTTTTAAAGACCTCACTAACTCTGTTCGCAAGTTCTCTGATGCCATCAGCATCGCTACCATAGATCTCAGCAACCACAGCCGCTAAAACAGGAGGTCCAGCTGGTGGTTCTACAAAAGAGATGATAGTATCTTCATAGATAGATTCACAGTTTTTTACAATAGTAGGACGAATACGTTGTACCATCATATATGATGGCTCTTCCCTGTTATGTTTTTTTGTAAGGTTTAAGACTATTTCAGCTTGATGTTCACTGTTTTTAAAGTGCGAACCCTTGATAAGTCCAGCAAAGTCAAGAGGCGCTCCCATGCCTAAAAACACCTCTATATCTAGGACTTCATCCTCCCTTTGTAGTTGTTCAACTACACAATCAGTTACACGCTTAGTCTGCTCTACTGAGCTTCCATTTGCTAGAGTTGTGTAGATATTAAAAGTGTCGTTATTTTTGCCTGGAAGCATCTTTGCTAAAACCATTTTTGAAGGCGCTATCATAAGGATTGAGAGTATAAAAGCTATCAAAGTTGCTAAGAGTATAAGCCTTCTTTTAGCTGAACTCTCTATGCCTTTTCTTACTGCATTTTCAAACTTTTTAAACATTAATTACTCCCTTCTTTAGAAAAATCTGGTCGCTTTAGCATCCTAACAGCTAAGTAAGGTGTAAAGATGTACGCAACAAATAGTGAAGCAATAAGTGCTACTGGAACATTTGCAGGGATTGGTTTCATAAACTGACCCATCATCTGCCCAACAAAAGCCATAGGAACCATAGTCATAATGATGGCAAGTGTGGCAATATTTGTAGGTGGCCCTATCTCATCAGTTGCACGAACTATCAGGTTGTCTGCATCACAATGAGCTGACTCTTTGTCATAGTAGTGTCTATGAATGTTTTCTATCACAATAATCGCGGCATCTACTAAAAGACCAAGTGATAGTAAAAATGCAAAGAGTGTGATTCTATTTATGGTTTGACCTGTTAAGTAGGCTACAAAAAGGGTTATAGCTAAGATGGCAGGGACTGTAAAGGTAACTATAAGTGACTCTCTCCATCCAAGAACAAGTGCTAATAAAATAGCAATAATAACGATGGATAAAATCAGGTGAAATACAAGCTCATTTACGGCCTCATTTGCTCTCTCTCCATCATTTCTTGTAATGACATAACTGATGCCATTTTCACGAAGAAGTGACTTGTAAGTCTCAAGTTCACTCTTTACTGTATCTGCAATTACTACTGCATTTGTACCTTGAAGTTTTGATACGGTTAGAGTTACTTGATCTCTAAGAGCTGTAAACTCTCCACTCTCATCTCTAACGCTGATTTGAACAGATTTAAAATTTTGAATGTCATAAGACTTCTCAACCCTAGCAACCTGACCTAGTTGGATAGTTGAGCCCATATACTCAGCTACTATGATATTTTCTACATCTTTGGCACTCTCTATGGCATTTTTTACTCCAACCATAATTATTTTGTTATCATCAGTACGGTTTTTAACAGCAGGAACGCTGTATGAGAGAGATTGCACAGCTTGGACAATTTGGCCCATAGATAGGTTATAGCCTGAGAGTTTATGTAGATCTACTTCTATATTAAACTGAGTTTTATTTCCGCCCTTAAGCTCTGTTACGGCAACATTTTTAAGACCATTTATATGATGCTGGATGTTTTTTACTCTATCATAAAGTTCAGTCTTGCTCATCTCTTTGTTGTTTGAATAAAATGCAACTGAGACAACAGGGATATCAACATCTATATCAAGAGGTTTGATGATAGGATTCATCGCCCCTTTTGGAAAAATATCTGAGTTTTGCATTATCTTGTCATAGATTTTTAGATTTGAGTCTTCTTTTGCCTCTCCTATAAAAAATGCAGCGTTTACCACACCGACATTATCCATAGCAGTTCCCATGATATGCTCAACACCCTTTACCTCTTTTAGCTTTCGCTCTAGTGGTTGAACTATGACTTTTTGTATCTCAGCGGCGCTAGCTCCTGGGAGTGCTACTATAACTGTAGAGCCACTTACAACCATCTGTGGATTTTCTTCTCGTGGCATCACCATAAGTGAGAGGTAACCAATAGAGAGTAAAAATATTCCAAGCACAACAGTAAGAGGATTTCTTAAAAATCCGCGTGCAAGTTTTCCAGCCCAATCACTAGGCTTATAAGGTTTTAAATTATTCATAAATGCACCTTAGTTTATCTCAATAGTAGCGTACATGCCAGGATAAACTGACTTGCTGTTACTCTTAAATGAGACTTTGATTCTAAAAGTGTGTGTCATTGGGTTTGAGCTAGGTATGATGGCAGTCACCTCGCCGATGCTATCTATGCCAATGGAGGGAATCTTTACTATAACTTTTTTACCGTGTTCTATGCGGCCCAAGTCATTTTCTGCAATCTCAGCAGAAATCTTAAGGCTACTCAAATCGGAGAGGATTATAGCTGGCATACCAGGCATTGCCATCTCTCCGACTTTGATGTTTTTAGCCACTACTACACCTGCATTTGGTGCTTTTACATTTAAGTATCTGTACTGGTTTTGTACCTCTTGAAGTCTTGCTTTTGCGATTGAGACCATATCTTGGAGGTTAAGTGCAGCTAGTTCTAGATTTTCAACCTCATACTTTGAGACCATATCTTGTGCTAGAAGTCTTTTATATCTGTCTAGGTTTAGTACAATATTTGAGTATTGGTTTTGATACATTTGAAGACTTAGTTCAGCTTGCCTCTTTGCAGAATCTATCTCCCTAGAGTCGATGGAATAGAGGATTTGATCTTTTTTGACTCTCTCCCCCTCACTCACATTTACTTGAGTTACAAAGCCCATGAAACGGCTTGTTATCATCTTTTGGTTATCTGAAATAACGCTTCCTGAGAGTGTAAGTGTCTCAGCTATTAAGGATGCTGATATTGCCATTAATATTAAAAGTTTTTTCATTATCTATTTTCTCCATTTGCTAATTTTTCGAGTGCAAAAATACGCTCATTTCTTTTGTTTTTTGCCATTTGTAATTCTAAGATTTTTTGGATTTGCTCAGATTGCTTGATGATAACATCACTCATAGATACAAGCTTTTCTCTATATCTACCCTCGTAGTTTTTGTATATCTCATTTGCAAGTAATAGCTCTTTATTTAGTGAACTTATCTCTAGATTATAAGAAGCTATCTCTGTTCTTATTTTATCTACTTTTAGTGTGATGCCTTTTTTAGCAAGTTCAACTTGAGTCTTAGTTTTGAGTTGGTCGATGCGAGATTTTTCTATCTTTGCCCCATCTATACCGCCGTTAAAAATATTCCAAGTAAGTCTAGCTCCAACAGTATAAGCCTTATGGTCGTTTGCATCTCCTAAAAATGTATCATCAGCAGTTGATACCTCTGCAAAAGCCCCAATCATTGGATAGTAAGAAGATTTTGATACATCTAGCATGCTTTTGTGAATTTCTAAGCCTGTCGTTGCTCTTTTGATATCTAGGTTGTTATTTAAAATATCGTTATCATTAAACTCAGGCATAGCTACATCTGAAATAGTTGTAGTAATATCTTTTACTTTTTCATTTAATAAAAAACTTATAAAGTGGCAGAGTAGCTCTTGATTTGATTTCATTTGAAGTAAAAGTCTCTCTACATTTCCTTTTTTAGCTTGGACTTCGAGCAAATCTACCTTTTTAGCATAACCTACAGCTATCATCTCCTCTGTCATATTCTCTAGTGTTTCTATGTTTGAGAGAATTTTATTTAGGTTTTTAGATGAACTTCTTAGTAGTGCCATGTCATAAAAACTCTTTCTTAACTGGTAGATTTGCTCATTTATAACCTGCTCTTTTTCTAAACTCTTCATCTTAGACATAGATTTCATTATCTCAACATAACTAGATATCTGAAACCCTGTAAAGAGAGGCACTTCATACTTTAGTTTACTTTGAAAAAAGTTCCTAGAATCTGGATAGTTTAAGTTGTCTGGTTGTGTAGATAAGAGAGTGTTTGTATTGCCCGGCAAGCCACCCATTTGAGCTAAAAACTCATCAAATCCAAAGTCATTAAAATCTGCCTCTCTTGAAGTAAGTTTAAACCCAAATACATTTCCAGCATCATTAGATCTTGCAAAATCTTGTATAAAGTCAAGCTTACCCCAATGATTGCCACTAGCAGTATCAATCTCTATCTTTGCGGAGTTTTCCTCAAGAGATGCACTCTTTATCTCTAAGTTCTTTGATTTTAAAATCTCTATGGCTTCATCTAGTGTTAGAGCTTTAGAGATGCCAATATCAGAAGCATTTAAAGCTAGTGCTAAAATAAGCACACCAAGCGTTTTTTTCATCAGCATATTTCCTTCATTTGTTATTATAAATTGATTAAGTTTAGATTATAACATATATTTCTTTTTTGTATATTGACTTATATATAAGAATGAAAAATTTAAGACTAAAATGAGGAAATAGCCTTTTAGATAATGCTGCCTCTTATCATTTTAGTAGATATAAGGTTTTAATCTATTTTTGGGTAAAATACTACTTAAAAAAAGGCTAATCATAGATATGCAAACCTTAGTTGATGCCCTAAGACTAAAGGGTAAGATTTATAAAAAGATGCAAGAAATCTCCCCAAAAGAACTTGGCATCAGAAACAAGATAAAGATATATAAAGCTACTGATATAAGAGGTTATTTTTGGGCTATTTTCGCCATAAGCCAAAAGAGCAGGGTGTTTATGCGTGATGTACATAAGTTTGAAGAGATTTTTGAAAAACTCTCTATCTATTTAGAACATGATTTTAAGCATAAAACACTCTTTATAGATGCGCCACTCTGCTCTAAAGCTAAAGAAGCCTTAGGCTCTAAGGGCTGGAAGATTTACTGATGCTTTTATGTGACATAGGCAACACTTCATACCATTTTTTATCCCAAAGTGAGAGCTTTAAAAAAGATGTAAAGAGCTTTGATGCAAGTGAAGTTAAACATAATGTTTACTATATCTGTGTCAACAAAGATGTGGATGAGAGTCTAAAAAATCTACCAAACTGGATAGATATAAAATCACATTTAGATAAAGCAAAATACTATGATACTATGGGGGTCGATAGGATGATGGCACTTGAAGCCATAGAAAGTGGCATCATCATAGATGCTGGAAGTGCCATCACTGTTGATGTAAAAAGAGACGGTATATTTGAAGGTGGTTTTATCTATCCTGG
>Ga0265295_1007658_pt1 | contig 12323 bp, 11 predicted proteins | sample Munlansysbiofilm_FD_192503 | JGI IMG/M metagenome (GOLD analysis project Ga0265295, IMG submission 192503) | Leachate microbial communities from a municipal landfill in Southern Ontario, Canada - Methane capture system biofilm | ecosystem: Engineered > Solid waste > Landfill > Unclassified ... | reverse complement strand
TGGAGCAGATGTTGCTCGTAGCCCGTTCTCGTTTGATGTGCTGCTCGCGTGTCTGGAGCGTCAGCGTATAGCCACGCCTGCCCTCCTTGTCCACGGTGGCTCCCACCACCCGACCGGGGATCATTCTCAGCAGGGCCTTGGTCACCGCCATATAGCCACATGAGGGGCCACCGAAGGCGAGCGGCAAGCCCAGGGACTGGGTATCGCCGATGGCGATGTCGGCACCCCACTCCGCCGGGCTTCGCTGGATAGCCAGCGAGAGGGGATCGGCACTGATGGCCAGAAGCGACCCATTGGCGTGGAGCAGGTCAGCGATGGAGGTGTAATCCTCCAAGAGACCGTAGCGGTTGGGACTCTGGACGATCAGACCGGCGACCTGGGAGTCGAGAAGGCTCTGAAATTGGTCAAAGTCTGCGATCCCCTCCCTCTCGGGAACCAGCTTGATCGAGTATTCGGTCCCATGAGCCCAGGTTTCCAGGACCTTCAGGGCGAAGGGGTGGATCGTCTCGCTGACGAGGACCACCGAAGACTGTTTCTTTGCCTCGATCATCAGGCTCGCCGCCTCGGCTGCGGCATTGGCCCCATCGTAGAGGGAGGCGTTGGCAACATCGAGGCCGGTAATCTCACAGATCATCGATTGGAACTCATAGATGGCCTGGAGCAGGCCCTGGCTCATCTCCGCCTGGTAGGGAGTATAGGTGGTGACAAAGGAGGGCAGTGAGGAGAGCGCCTTGACGGTGGCAGGGATAATGTGGTCGTAGCATCCACAGCCCAAGAACGGGATGCCCCGGATATTGCGCTGGGCGATCGAGTCGATCATCCGCTGCACCTCGTCCTCGGTCCTCCCGTGGCTGATCGGAACTGAATCCTCGAGCTGCAGGTCGGCTCCCAAATCGCTGAAGAGTTCATCAATACTCTCGACCCCGATGGCTTCCAGCATCATGCGCCGGTCTGCATCGGTATGGGGAATATAGGGGTATATCATGGGTACCTCCAGGTACGTGGACAGACTACTGCCGCCCATTACAAGGCGGCAGCAGGTAGATCAATCATAGTGTGGCAAGAAAATCAGCATACTCTGACGCGTTGAGCAAGCCACCTACGCCCTCCGGGGCAAAGGGGCTCAGCACATAGAGGTGGTTTGCATAGCAATCCTCGTTGATCAGCTCAGGCGAGCCATCAAGCTCCTCATTGACCAGGCTGACCGTCCCCTCGATGGGGTTGATGATCGCACTGGCCGCCTTGACGCTCTCGACCGTGGCGATCTCATCACCCTGCTCATAGCGTTCACCGAGCGGGGGGAGCTCGACATAGACAATCTCCCCAAGCTCAGCCTGGGCGTGGTCGGTGATGCCTACGTACGCCTTCTCACCCTCGATGCGGACCCATTCGTGCTCTTTGCTATAGCGTAGCGTCTCCAAAATCTTGCTCATTCGGTCACCTCCAACCATCGTCAATGCTACCATCAGCCACCGCTGTTGTATAGTATCAGCTGAAATGGGCCTGCAGGAAGGGCAGATCCAGCTCAGGATAGAGGGGGAAGCGGTCGAGCAGTGCCACCACTCGCCTTCTCGCCTCATCACGCACAGCCTCATCGGTCACGGTCTTCGCCTTGCTCGGTTTTCCTGCGTTCGCCCCCTTCGTCAGGATTGCTGCCTTGGTGTTGTTGAGTACCAGGGCGATGATGGCTGCCACCTCCTCCATCTCACCGGTCCCCATCCCCAAGGTGGTGAGCGCCGGTGTACCGATCCTCAGTCCACTGGTGTACCAGGGCCCGTTGGGGTCAAAGGGTAGCGAGTTGCGGTTGAGCGTCACACCACACTCCCTGAGGGCACCCTCGGCCTGCCGGCCGTTGAGGCCGAAGGAGCGCACATCGAGAAGCATGAGGTGGTTGTCACTGCCTCCGGTGGCTACCGTGATGCCCTCCTTGATACAGGCCGCGGCCAGCGCCTTCGAGTTTGCAACGATCTGCTTGGCATACACTTCAAACGACGGGTCGAGCGCCTCCTTCAACGCAATCGCCTTGGCGGCCATGACGTGGGGAAGCGGTCCACCGAGAATGATCGGGCACCCCTTGTCGAGGCTCTCGGCAAACTCCTCGGTAGCGAGCACCATGCCGCCCCGCGGTCCTCTCAGCGTCTTGTGGGTGGTGGTGGTCACCACATCGGCCCACAGGACGGGGTTGTTCTCCCCGGTGAAGACCTTGCCTGCCACCAGACCGGCAAAGTGGGCCATATCGACCATGAAGACAGCGCCGACACTCTTGGCAATTTCACTCATCCGCTTGAAGTTGATCGTGCGCGGGTAGGCGGAGTAGCCGGCTAGCAGGATCAAGGGCTTGATCTTGTTGGCAAGGCGCTCGATCTCATCGTAGTCGAGCAGCCCCGTCTCCTTGTTGACGCTGTAGCTGTATGCATCGAACATCTGAGCCGAGACGTTCTGCCGATAGCCGTGGGTGAGGTGGCCCCCACTGTAGTAATCCAGGGCCAGGAGGCGTTGGTTTCCCATCTTCTCCCTAATTCTATCCCAATCCTCCCGGCTCAGGTCCGAAGGATTGGTGATGCCCATCTCGGCGAGGGCGGGAACCTGGATACGGGTACTGAGGATCGCCCAGTAGGCAACGAGGTTTGCATCCGCTCCGCTATGGGGCTGCACATAGGCGTGCTGGGCACCGAAGAGCTCCTTGGCGTACTGGCAGGCGAGTGCCTCGATCGCATCAACGTTCTCACAGCCGGCGTAGAAGCGATGGTAGGGGTACCCCTCGCTGTACTTGTCAGTGAGGAGGTTCCCCATGGCGAGCTGGGTGGCCATCGAGGAGAAGTTCTCGCTGGCGATGAGTTTGAGGTGACTGCGCTGGTCGGCCAGCTCATTGACAATCCGCTTTGCCACTTCACCATCGACTGCTGCTATCTGGTCAAGCGCAGCGGTATAGGAGACCATTGCGGCTTCAATCTGCGTTCCACGGGCCAAATATGCGTTCAATGCACTCTCTTTTGCCATCTTGTCACCTCATGTTTGCTCAATAGTATTTGGCATATCTTGCCGTTGTATGCGTCTATTGTCAACGCAGTGACAGAAAATCGAACATGGGTACAGAGGAAAACACCACCGGGGAACATCCTCGGTGGTGGTATGAAACGTCGGTATACGGGTCAGCTGGTCGCCTTGAGCGGTTGTGATTCGACCTTGACCAGCTTCTCCCTCACCTCTCCCGGTTTGAAGCGAGCGCCAAGGATGTTGACCCCGGCGACCATGATGATCGAGATCGCGATCATGATCAGGCCGAGGGCCGAGAGGCGGCCCCACTGCCCATCCTCGCTGAAGCGGAGGATCTGGATGGCAAGCACCTCGGTGCCCGGACGGCTGAGAACAGCCGAGAGGGAGAGCTCGCGGAAGAACATCGTGGCGAGCAACACCCAGCTGGAGACGATGCCCGGTACCAGCAGCGGGATGACGATGCGGCGCATCGTCGTCGCGAAGGAGGCCCCACAGACCAGGGAGGACTCCTCCAGGCTGCCGTGGATCTGCACAAACGCACTGGTCATCGGCCTGATGCCGTAGGGCAGGTAGGTGGCGACGTAGCTGAAGAAGAGCGCCCAGATCGTGGCATAGATCGGGGTGCGGACAAAGTACCACATGAAGCCGATACCGATGACGATACCCGGGAACGAGAAGGAGAGGAAGCTGATCGACTCCAAGAACCCCGATGCCTTGCTCTTGATCTTGACGATGACATAGGCGACGAGGACGGAGAGGAAGGTCCCCACTGTCGCCCCCACGAGGCAGAGGAAGAGGCTGTTCTTCAACGAGCGCAGGGAGATTGGATCCTTGATGACCACCCGCCAGTTCTGCAGGCTCATCGCCGCGAATGCCTGTTTGCCCGGCACCATCACATAGGGGACGAGCGAGGTGTAGAGGAGGACAAGGACCGGCAGGACGATGAGGATGAAGGAGATCAAGAGCAGGATGATGAACAGGGGGATTTTCCCCTTGCGCAGCTGGACCACCGATGGCTTGAAACCACGGCTGCTGACGGTCACGAACTTGTCGCTGGCCCTGGTGAAGTAGCGGTAGACGTAGATCAAGCCCACTGAGATGACCAGGATGCTCATCCCGATCGCCGCCGCCTTGCCGTAGTCGGCGATCAGGCTTACGGTGATGACCCGGTAGATGAAGGTACTGAGCACATAGACGCGACCCGGCATGCCGAGGACCGACGGGACGCCAAAGGAAGCGAGGGCACGCACGATGCAGAGGATGAAGGCTGCCATGATGGCGGGCCTGAGGATCGGCAGGGTGATCCGCATGAGCGTCTTGACCGGTCCGCTCTTGAAGACCCGCGACGACTCCTCGAGCGAGGCGTCAAAGGAACCCATCGCCGGAGCGATGATGAGGTAGGCGATCGGCATGTCCAGCAGCCCCTCGACCAAGACCATCCCCGGGAGGGAGTAGATATTGAAGGGCGCCGATGAGAGTGAGAAAGCCCGCATCAACCACATATTGAGGATCCCGTTCGAGGGGTTGAGCAGCAGTGCCCAACTGACACCGAAGAGGACGTGGGGAATCATCATCGGCATGACCGACAGCACCTTGAAGAGGAACTTGAAGGGGATGTCGGTCCGGGTGTTCAGGTAGGCGAGGAAGAGTGCCAGGATCGTGGCGAAGGCTGCCGACCCGACGACAAAGATGGCAGTATTGCCCAGGACAGAGAAGAGCATCGGGTCGGTGTAGACGGCGATGTACTTCTTGAGGGTGAAGTTGCCGAATGAGTGAAGGCTATTGGAGAAGCTCCCCATAACCAACATCAAGACCGGGGCAACGGTGAGCAGGCTCACCAGAACAATAAGGGCATAGGTCAGGTTCCGCTCTCTCTTCAGCATGCTCCCTCCCCTACTTCGAGACGAGCAGGCATTGCTCGGCCTTCACGTTCAGGGTAACACGGTCACCCTCGTTGTACCGGGTCATCGGATCGAGCTTGGCCATGATCCGGATTCCGGCGACGTCGACTTCAGTCTCGTACATCTCCCCGACAAAGCTCATCTGAGAGATGGTCCCATCGAGGTGGTTCACATCATCGCCCTCGACCTTCCCGAATTCGATGAACTCCGGCCTCAGGCAGAGGACGAGCTCATCATCGGGGGCGAAGCTGCGCTTCTGGCAGCGTATCGGGCCCACTGCCGTATCGACGAATGTGTACGCTTCGCCCTGCTCCGTGATCGTGGCAGGGATGAGGTTTGCCCGCCCGATGAAGTCAGCGACAAACTGGTGGTCTGCATCGAAGTAGATCTTCTTCGGGCTACCCAGCTCGACAATATGGCCCGCATTCATCACACCGATGGTGTCCGAGAGGGCCAGGGCCTCAACCCGGTCGTGGGTGACGTAGACTGCGGTGATACCAAGGTCGCCCAAGAAGGTCTTGAGCTCCTTGCGCGTCTCCTCGCGCAGCTTTGCATCGAGGTTTGAGAGCGGTTCGTCAAAGAGGATCACCTTCGGTTCGGCAACCAGGGCGCGAGCGAGGGCAACGCGCTGCTGCTGGCCACCGGAGAGGCGGGTGGAGGGGCGACTCTCGAACCCCTCCAACTGCACGAACTTCAGGGTCTTGGCCACCCGGGCGGCTATCTCCGCCTTGGGCAGCTTCATATTCTGCAGGGGGTAGGCGACGTTGTTGAAGACGTTCATGTGGGGCCAGATGGCGTAGGTCTGGAAGACCATCCCCAGTTGTCGCTTCTCGGTGGGAACGTAGATGCCCTTCTCCTTCGACCACACGATGGTATCGCCGATCTGGATCTCCCCCTCATCGGGGGTCTCCAGGCCGACAATGCACCTGAGCAGGGTCGTCTTGCCACAGCCCGAGGGGCCGAGCAGGGTAAAGATCTTGTTAGCCTCGATATCGAGGTCCACCCCATCGAGGGCGTTGATCACCTTTCCCTCACTATAGTAACGCTTCTTCAATCCTCTGATCTTGATTTCCATCGTCTACCTTGCCTGCATATATGTGTGCTTACTTCAGCGAGAAGATCTTGTCGAACTCCGCGCCCCACTTCTGTAGCTCATCGTCTGAGAGCTCACGGATGGGAATGACCTCGATATCGCTGATTCCGTCAATCGGGGGATAGACACCCGGTGCAATGACGTACTCACCGACATCGTTGGCCAAGCGGCCGGCGGCATCGGTATCGAGCCAGTACTCAAGGAACTGCTCCGCCCCACGGGGGTTCGGTGCTCCCTTGGTGAGCGCGATGGCACGCGGCGAGCCGAGCATCGGGGAGATCTTGGCGTAGTCGAGCGGTGCCGGGGCGTGGGTCACGATGTACTTGGGCATCGAGATGCCAATCTTCTTCTCGCCACTGGCCAGGGGCGCAGGGGTCGGGCCGAAGGAGGCGACGAACATCGGCTCATTGGCGGCAAGGCCGGCAAGGAAGGCTCTCCACTCAGCTTCGCTGTCGAAGACGTTCTCCTTCAAGCCGACGAGCCAGCTGATGGTGGTGGCGTGGGTTCCCGGGTCGGCCATGACGATGTGGCCCTTCCACTTCGGGTCGGCAAGGTCCTGGTAGCGCTTGGGCGCCTCCTCGGGCGTTACGAGGTCGGTGTTGTAGATCAGACCGACGTACTCGATGCCAAAGAGGTAGATGCCATCCTTCTTGGCCCAATCCGGGTAGCCGGCGGCAGACTTGGCCTCGTACTTTGCCAAGACCCCCTGGTCACGCAGGATCTCCAGGATCGGCAGCGGGCCCTGCACCACGTCGGCGGTAAGCTTCTTCGCCTCCACCTCGGTGAGGATCGTCGATACATAGCGGGCTGTGGAGAGGCGTGTATACTCGACCTCTGACCCGGTGGTCTTGTTGTAGTGCTCCAGGATCGGCTCGATAGCCGTGATATTTGCATAGAGGGAGACCTTTTTTGAAGTTACTTCTTCAACTGTCTCCGTCTTGCCTGCAGCAAAGACCATACCCGTGATGACAAGAACCAAAGCGAGAACCATCATGGTTTTCTTCAGTTTCATACCTTCCTCCATTTTTTAGATCGGATAGTTAAAAAACCATAACACGCGCCCATAGCGGTGTCAAACAAAAGCGATGTCCAGAACAAAGACAAGAAAATACATGATGTATCGTACCTTTCCATTAGTTTTCCGTTACTTTTTACACTTTTTGTTGCAATTTGCCTCATTTGTCCCATAGAATGAACCGATGATTTCCTCATTACAGGGGATCACACACATACATCACAAAAAGAGAGTATTTAGGTATGGCAGAGCAAAAGCAGCGAGAGACGTTGGGCAGTAGGCTTGGATTCATCCTCCTCTCAGCAGGGTGTGCAATCGGATTGGGCAACGTCTGGAGGTTCCCCTTCATCACCGGACGGTACGGCGGGGCTGCCTTTGTGCTCATCTATATCATCTTCCTCATCATCCTCGGCCTCCCGGTCATGGTCATGGAACTGGCCATCGGGCGGGCAAGCCAACAGAACATTGGCCTGGCCCTTGGTACCCTCACCCCGAAGAAGAAGGGGTGGGCACTCTACGGCAAGCTCGCCATCGTAGGCAACTACACCCTCATGATGTTCTATACCACCATCACCGGATGGCTCATCGCCTGCTTCTTCCACACCCTCAAGGGGGACTTCGTCGGTCTCGACACCGCGGGGGTGGGTGCCTTCTTCTCCGGCATGCTGGAGAATCCGGGGATGATGACCTTCTGGATGGTCCTTGCCGTCATCCTCGGGTTCCTTCCGGTGGCGCGTGGCCTGCAGAGTGGGGTCGAGAAAATCACCAAGTGGATGATGATCGGCCTCATCCTCTTGATGGTCGCCCTCTCCTTCAACAGCCTGACACTGAAGGGGGGCAGCGAGGGGCTCAAGTTCTATCTGGTGCCGAACTTCTCAAACCTCATCAACCATGGATTCTTCGAAGCTGTCTATGCGGCGATGGGCCAGGCGTTCTTCACGCTCAGCCTCGGCATCGGATCGATCGCCATCTTCGGCTCCTATATTGACAAGAAGAACCGCCTTACCGGAGAAGCGGTCCGCATCATCACCCTCGATACCGTCGTGGCCCTGGCCAGCGGCCTGATCATCTTCCCCGCCGCCTTCGCCTACGGTGTACAGCCCGATGCCGGCCCCTCCCTCATCTTCATCACCCTGCCCAACGTCTTCAACCAGATGGCAGGTGGCCGCTTCTGGGGCACCCTCTTCTTCATCTTCATGAGCTTTGCCGCCCTCTCCACCCTCATTGCCGTCTTTGAGAACATCATCAGCTACTGGATCGATGCGAAAGGAACGAGCCGAACGAAGGCGGTCCTCATCAACACAATCGCCATCGCGATCCTGAGCCTTCCTGTAATCCTCGGCTTCAACAAGTGGTCACATTTCACACCCTTCGGCCCCGGCACCAACGTGCTGGACCTTGAGGACTTCGTTGTCAGCACCACCTTGCTGCCTCTCGGCTCGCTGATCTTCACCCTCTATTGCACCTGGCGCTACGGCTGGGGGTGGGACAAATTCATAGAGGAGGCCGACAGTGGAACCGGCATGAAATTCCCCTCGAAACTGCGCATTTACTTCAAGTACGTCCTACCTGCTATCATCATCGCTATCTTCATCAAGGGATATTTTGATATTTTCCACGGTTGACAGAAGTGGGGGCAATGCCTATAATTTCCTAGCATTCAAGCAAATATTACGGAGGATTTGTGGCTAAAGAAGAAGCAATAGAGGTGGAGGGCATTGTAAAAGAAGCGCTCCCCAACACCATGTTCCGCGTGGAACTACAGAACAAACACGTCATCCTTGCCCACCTGTCGGGCAAAATGCGCAAGCACTATATCCGGATCGTCCCCGGCGATACCGTACGGGTTGCCATGTCGCCCTACGACCTTACCAAGGGGCGCATCATCTACCGCGAGCGGTAATAGCAGATAAAAGGCCGGAAACACTCCGGCCTTTGCTTGCTTCCTATCTCCTCTTCAGGATTATCCAGATCACCCCGCTGCCGCCATGGCGCTCCTTTGGGGTATACGCTTCCCGTACAACACCGCTGAGCCTGATCTGTGACAGCGCTGCATCACGCAACAGCGAGTAGCCCTTCTCATTGTGCAACCCCTTGCCGGTGATGATGGCGACTTTGCGCAGTTTGCCAAAATCGGCTTCCCTGAGGAAGTCCGCACTCGCCTTCTCCGCCTCCAGGACAGTCAGGCCATGGAGATCCAGCGTCGCCTCCGGCTCCAGTGCGCGCAACTCTGCAATGGTCAGCTCCGTGCGCTCCGCTCGTCGTTCACTCTTCAAGCTCGCCTCGATCGCCTTCTCCTCATCACGCTCCTGGCTCCACTGTCGGTAGGTGTTGGCGAAGGACCAGACGGCCTTCTCACCTCGCTCGCTGTCCAGCTCTGCCTTCTCCTCCAGCGCCTCAGCCATCTCCTTGGACGGGGTGATAGCTCCTGTCGGCCTCTCCTTCTTGTTCTGTTGAGGCACCTGTGGCTGTTGCGTCTTCCCCCCGCTCCCCTCGAAAGCATCGAGCAGGGCCCCGAAGTCCTTGGTCGGCTTGTAGGGGGCGCTCTTCTTTTGAGGCCCGGCAGCGCTCTTTACCTCTGGCTTCTCCTTCTCGCCCTCCCAGGCGGCAAGGATCTCACCGAAGGAGACAGTGCTCTTCTTGCGCGGGGCAGTGGCTGCCGTACGCTTCGGCAGCTCTCCAAGCTCCCCTGTCCGCTCCCAACTCCTGAGCACATCGGCGAAGTCGGCGGAGGGGTCGTAGCCGGAGACGATTGGTTTCTTGGGCTGCCTAGATGAATCAAGACGGTCTGGGTCAACCGTCTTGATTCTCAAGGTGGGCTTGTCCTTGGTCTTGGCCATCAGACCTCCCTCACGTCCAGCAGTTGGGTCACAAACGGCTTGATGATCTCAACCACCTTCGCCATCGGGGCCCCCTGGACCTTGACCGTGCAGATGGCATTGGTCGGGTCGGTGCCCATGAAGGTGCCGAAGGCGATGATGTCCATGCCTGCCTCGCTGAGCGCCTGGCTGATCTTGGCGATGGTGCCCGGCTTGTCGTCGACGATGAAGGAGACACGCACACCATAGTGGCGCGCTCCGAAGAGCTCGAGGAGGATCTTGAACATATCGCTCTTGCTGACGATACCGATGAGGCGGTCTCCGTCAAGGACCGGTAGACTGGAGAGGTCCTGGTCGACCATCATCCGCGCAGCCTCCTCGACCGTGGTGTCCTTGGTGATGGTCACCACATTCTTGCTCATCAGTTTCTTGACGGTAAGCTTGCTGAGCAGGTATGCCATCTCATGGATCGAGAGGGTACTCGCCGGCGATGGGGTTGCGTAGAGGATGTCCTTCTCGGTGATGATCCCCACCAACTTCTTATCACGATCGAGAACCGGCAAGCGGTGGACCTTCTCCTGCTTCATCAGGTTGGAAGCCTCCGCAATGGACATGTCGGGGGTTGCCGTCACTGGATTGCGTGTCATTCTTCGTTCGATAATCATGTATCTCTCCTACCAACCATCTCTACTCTCCATCATAAATCATGGACTGCCTAATTTCCAGCCATTATTCCCCTAGGTACGCTGCCCTGACCTGCTCATTCTCGAGCAAGGCTGCACTGCTGTCCTGCAATACCACCCGCCCGTTCTCCAGCACATACCCCTCATTCGAGGCCCTCAGTGCCATACGGGCGTTCTGTTCCACGAGGAAGACAGTGACCTTGTCCTGCTTGTTGATCAAATCGATCTTCTCGAAGATGTCAGCGATGACCAGCGGGGCAAGGCCGAGCCCCGGCTCGTCGAGGAGGATCATCCTCGGCCCGCTCATCAGGGCACGGGCGATGGCCATCATCTGCTGCTCGCCTCCGCTGAGGGAGCGGGTCTTCTGCCGCTTGCGCGCCCCGAGGATCGGGAAGAAGTCATACATCGCCTCCTTACGCTCGGCGATGAGCTTGTCATCGCGCACCAGGAAGGCGCCCATGTCCAGGTTCTCCTCAACCGTCATGTCGGCAAAGACACGCCTCCCCTCGGGAACGAGGGCGATGCCACGGGCAGCGATCAGATCAGTGGTGATGTGCTTGTGCCGCTCCTTGCGCGTCATGATGCTCTTCGCCTTGCAGATCTCCTCCCCATCGAAGGTGATTGTTCCGCTGACGAGCGGCTCCTGGCCCATGATGGCCTTGAGGAGCGTCGACTTGCCACTTCCATTGGCGCCGATGAGGCAGACGATGTCCCCCTCATTGACGTGCATGCTCACATTTTTGAGCGCACGGATATTCCCGTAGGAGACACTGATATCATCTATGCTGAGCAGCTCTTTCATCACTCTTCCTTCCCTAGGTATGCTTCGATGACGTCCTGGTTGCGTCGGATCTCGTACGGGGTCCCCTCGGCGAGCTTCTGCCCGTAGTTGAGCACGGTGATCGTATCACAGATCGACATCACCAGCTTCATGTCATGCTCGATGAGGACGACGGTGATATCCAGGTCACGGATCTTCCGGATGATAGTCATCAGGTGGTCGGTCTCCTGGGGGTTCATGCCGGCAGCCGGCTCATCAAGGAAGAGGAGCTTGGGGTCGGTTGCCAGGGCACGGGCAATCTCAAGCTCGCGCTGCTTGCCATAGGGCAGGTTCTTGGCAAGCTCATCCTTCATCCCCTCCATGTCAAAGAACTCCAGCCACTCGCACGCCCGCTCGTAGATCTCCTCCTCCTCCTGGTGCAGGCGGATATAGCTGTTGAACGCATTGAGGAAGCGGCCCTTGGTCTCGCTCTTGCCGGTCTTGAAGTGGCGCCCGATCATCACATTCTCCACCACCGTCAAATCCTTGAAGAGGCGGATGTTCTGGAAGGTGCGGGCAATGCCCATCCGGCAGATCTTGTGGGCAGGAGAGCCGGTGATATCCCTTCCTGCGAAGATGACCCGTCCATGGGTCGGGACATCGAGGCCGGTGATGTTGTTGAAGAGGGTTGTCTTGCCTGCACCGTTGGGGCCGATGAGGCCGGTGATCAAGCCCTCCTCAACAGAGAAATTCACTTTGTTGACAGCAACGACGCCGCCATAGGCACGCGTCAGGTCCAGGGTCTCAAGCAGGGTCATCGCTTGCCTCCCTTCTTCCTATAGGTGATCTGCTCACGTCCCAGAAGGCCCTGGGGACGCCAGATCATCATGATGACGAGGATCAAGCCGAAGAGGATCTGCTTGAACTGCGGGGGGATGACAGCCGTCAGGCCGGTGAGCTGGGGCAGGTAGCTGATGAGCTGGATGATGAAGGCTCCGAGGATCGAGGCCTTGAAGTTGCCCATACCCCCGAGGACGACCATGCAGAGGACCATG
>Ga0265295_1007657_pt1 | contig 12324 bp, 7 predicted proteins | sample Munlansysbiofilm_FD_192503 | JGI IMG/M metagenome (GOLD analysis project Ga0265295, IMG submission 192503) | Leachate microbial communities from a municipal landfill in Southern Ontario, Canada - Methane capture system biofilm | ecosystem: Engineered > Solid waste > Landfill > Unclassified ... | reverse complement strand
GCGACTTCCTGTTGTTGGCTCTGGCCAGGAAACAGATGTGTATTGAGCAGTCTTTATATACTTTTTCTCAGACTGTAGGCTTTGTGCTGTTTGAGAAAATCCCTGTAAATCAATTGTTTAACAAATATCAAATTTCAAATCCCGAGGATGATTTTCCTAACTTATTCAGTTTCAGCGAATCTTAACGGGACACTAGTGAAAAATCATATGAATTTGTGTGAGTGACTGACAAAGTCTGCTCGGAGTTGGTAACTTTATACGGGTTTTATCGGATGCTTACCGTTCTTCATATAGTCATACTTCTTCAGAATTTCAAACGCTGTTGCATTCAGAGGGACATGGACCGTTATGGAATTCCCATCTTTTGTCTTCTAGGGAATGTAACTGATGCACTTGCAATTCCAAATGGAATAAATCTGATAAACACAAATACAGTTGTACAATTATTGGGCAGTAACACTAAACTATCAAAGCCTATCTTTAAGAACAATTTTACGTTCTAATTTGCCATTAAAGGCTTTCCAACTTCCTTCACCGCTCCTCCCAATATCTGAAATATAAAGGTCAATAATAAATTCGCCATCCCATTCGTCATCACCTGGTTCTGTTAATATTAGTCTAAAAACAGTATAGTTACCTCCTAAACCAGTAGGCTTTTCCCACTTATTAACAATTTTTCCTTTAACTGGTCTTCTATTTTTACCTGTCACATTATACCCTTCAACATATTCACCATCAACTTTTTCAATAAAAAGCTTAAAATCCTTAGAACCAATAGTCCCAAGATAAGTATCTTCAATTAATTTATTCGCCACTAAAGATGATTCTTCATGATATAAATGATCATTAACTACAATATTAGAAGAAGTTTTTTGTTTTTCTTGTTTATTACCATTAACAGGCAATAAGAATTTTATTACAAAGAAAAGTATTACAGCTCCAAGAATACACAGAGTTCCGATCAAAAGTCCTTTTTTATTTTTACTTATCCAACTTGAAGAGGCGTTAATTGGGTTGGGTTCAGAAATCTCTTGAATAGATTGATTTTGAATGTCTTGTTGTATATTTTGAATTTGCCCGTTCTCTTTAGGAATTATTGATGGTTGTTCTGTATTCGGATTACTAATGATAGGACTGTGAATCATACCAGAATTGTTTAACAATTTTTTATTAGCACTATTAGCTGCGATAACCGCCCAAATAATACATGCTATCCAAATAAAAATTAAACCAAATCCCAAAGTAATTATTCCTACTGCTACCCCAAGAATAAGCATGATAATTCCTCCAGCAACAGAAGAATAAAATAGCCCAAGGGGACCGAATAAAAAAGTAAGGACAAATGCCAATCCTACACTTTTAGACTTACCAACAACAACAACAGTCTGTGGTGATGTTGTTGAGTTGCTTGAAGAATTCTGATTTTTCAAGTTTTCAGTACCGCTGTATTTTCTTTCCATTTTTGGAATAGGAGGCGGAACTGATTTAAATCGACCATATAATTCAGGCAAGGTTCCAGCAGGTTGCCAGTCTGCCAATCCTTCAAACCAAATTTTTGTCTCTCTTCCAATGTTTTTTTCTTGTAACTCCTCTAAGGTAAAGGGGCCAAAACTATTTGCTCCATCTGTATAATAGTATTTCTTCATATTATTCTGTTTTTTTAGATTTTTATGGTAGACTAATAAGGTGCAAGTTTTTTTTAAAAGCAATACCCCGAATTGAGTGCGATTGATACTCACCACCTTGTGGCTGCTGCAGTATACCCATATGATTAATATTCTTATGTATAAATTATTTTTTACTGAATTTTAATCCTGCACACATCTTACATAAAAAAAACATGGATCAAAATCTGTTGATATTTGGGATATAGTGGCTTCTGCAAAATTAGGTTTTGGTTGATATGTTGTAAATACAGTGAAATAGAACTCCCCTTCTTTTTCTAACGCCCAAAAATATGTACATTTATCTTTCCCAAAGAAATATCCTTTTGAGCAATAGCCACCTGGTAAAGCATTGAACCCACTATTCACTTCCACATTTCCCTGATTTTTTAATAATTTTGCAAAACCTGAATATTCCAACAATTTCCACCAATCTTTATAACTTGGTATATGCCACCCTTTTGGACAAAGATTTCCCGTCTTTATAGCACTCCAATTGTATAATGCACCATATACTGTTCCATTGTAATTGTCATGCTCATACCAACAGTAAGCAGGCTCTCTTGAATATGAATTGGATTGATTATGAAATTGAAGTGATTTCCCATTATTTAATTTTGTTACTCTTAAATTTTCTTTCATCCAAAATTGTGAACCAATTTGAACAGTCGCATAAGTATTACCATCAATATCTCTTATAAACCGATCCCCTTTATAATATACTTCCTCTGATATTACTTGTCCGGTTTTACTCGTAATAGTCCACAATCCATCCTTTTGGCCGTTTTTAAAGATGCCAATAACTTCTTCTCCATTTTTGTATATCTCGTGAACAGTTTCATAATAATCACCGTTCTTAAATATCCTTTCTAAAATTATTCTTTCCTTAATAAGACTTCCATTGGTATATGACCTTTCACGTTCTATCTCTCCGTTTTCAGTATAGAAATTATATGTCCCATCAGCAATAATATTCTCAGAATAGTAAATTGAATCCTTTAGAGCGCCATTGCTATACCACTCTTTAGATACACCATTTTTCTTATTCTGTTGATAAATAACCTCTTGTTGAATCAAGCCGTTCTCAAACCAGAATGACTCCTTTCCATCTTTCTCACCAGCAACAAAACGCGTTTCCGATCGCTTTGTGCCATTTGTATCCCATTCTATGATTATTCCGTTAATCATGCCGTTAAGATAAGTGGCTTCAATTTGTTTTTTTCCATCTTCGTACCAATAAGACACTTTACCATTGATATTATCTTCAGTATAGAATATTTCAGATTTCAAGTTCCCGTTCTCATACCATTCATAATGAGTGCCTTCTTTTTTCCCTTCGACGAATGAACCCTCGTACTTTTTTTTATTGGGGCCATAACGTTCAACAAACAAACTATTTTTTTTGCCCTCTTTAAATTGTCCTATCGTAACGGGCCGATTGTTGATTAATAATGTATCTAGTAAAATGCCTGTGAATAATTGCCCGTCTCTATAAGCCAATCCATTCCTGAAGCGTAGATCATCATTGCGAGCTAAGGGGAGGTCTTCTTGCGCCACACACGGAATAAATAACAATACTATTACAAAATATAAATACACCTTTTTCATAACATGCCTTAATAAAATATTGTTCCAGAGAGACTTTTTTCAATTCTTCGAATGCAGCAATCCCCTATCATATGGATTACAAGCTCAAGATTCTTTCGCTATTAATGTTATTATTTAGGATGTCGTGCCATCAATGATTATTTTTGTGTATTACGTATTACCCGCACTCTAGTCCTGAATACACCTAACAGAATAAAAAGCGTTATTATCTAAAGCTGAAGGAAGTATCCCAGTTGAAGTTAAGAATTTTGCTAACCATACATAGCAACCAGAATCCCTGTAATCACTACTTGAGTTGTTTATTCTTTCTGAAGTCCAAAATAATGAGTTTGCTCCTTTTCCAAGAAACATCCAATGCACTTTCATGCCACCGGGCAAACCAGTGAATCCACTACTATTATCAGCTCCCTCATTTCCCATGTTTTTATATTCCTTATTGTTTACATAATCCCAAAGCTCTGTTCCAATAGATTTTAATTTACCCCCAGCAATTTTTTCACCTCCTAAAAAATCAATTAAAAATTTCCATTCTTTATGACTCGGAATATGCCATCCTTTTGGGCAAAGGTTACCTGTCTCTACAGCTTCCCAATTGTATAACGCACCAAACAATTTAGAATTTTCTACGTTATTCTCATACCAACAGTAAGCACCCTCTTTGGGATATGAATTGGATTGATTAAATAGAAGGAGGAGGCCATTATTTAATTTTGTGACCTTTAAGTTTTCTTTCAACCAGTATTGTGAACCAATTTGAATAGTAGCATAAGTATTACCATCAATATCTTTGATAAACCGTTTCCCTTCATTATATATTTCCTCTGATATTATTTGACCGGTTTTGCTTGTAACAGTCCACAAACCATCTTTTTGACCGTTCTTTAAGGTGCCTGTTACTTTTTTTTCACCATTTTTGTATATCTCCTGAACCGTGTCATAACTATCACCGTCCTTCATTATCCTGCTTATTAATATTCTTTCCTTAATAAGACTCCCATTTGTATACGACCGTTCTCGTTCTATCTCCCCGTTTTCTTTATATAAATTATAAGTACCATTAGCAATAACATTATTTGAATAGTAGATCGAATCCTTTAAAGTGCCATTGCTATACCACTCTTTGAGCACACCATGCTTATTTCCCTGTTGATATTCAGTCTCTTGCTGGATCAATCCGTTCTCAAACCATACAAACTCTTTCCCCTCTTTTTTATCAGCAACATACGACATTTCATATCTATTGTTCCCATTTGCATACCATTCAGTTATTAACCCGTTTTTCATGCCTTTTAGATAAGTGGCATCAATCTGTTTTTGCCCATCCTCGTACCATAAAGACACTTTACCATTGATATTATCTTCAGTATAGTATATTTCAGATTTCAAGTTCCCGTTCTCATACCATTCATAATGAGTGCCTTCTTTATTCCCATCCTTGAACAGACCTTCAGACTTTTTCTTATCTACATCGTAACGCTCAATAAACAAACTATTTTTTTCCCCCTCCTTAAATTGTCCTATAGTAACCGGTCGTTTGTTGATTAACAACGTGTCTAATAAAATGCCTGTGAATAGCTGCCCGTCTTTATAAGCCAATCCATGGCTGTAGTGTAGATCATTATATCTGGCTAAAGGCAGGTCTTCCTGTGCCAAACAAGGAATAAGCAATAATACTATTATTATTGACAAATACGTCTTTTTCATGATTATAACAATTGTTAAGTTTCTGCATTGATTTTATCTTCAATTTTCCTCACACTTCTTTGTATTGATAAAAATGCCAGTATGGTGTATGGTCTCCACTATGATAAATTAAATAAATGCGAAGAACACTTAATCTTTTACACAACGTACAGACATCGCGTATTCCTTGGTGCAAGTGCCCTTGGTAATGTCGCTCGTTTTGTAGTCTAGGCACCGGTACCAGATTTCACCTGTAGCATCTCCCGTAGAACTCCACCAAAGGCCCCATTCATCGCCACGATAATAGTTCCCATCAGAGCCGCGAAAACCTCCCGGCAGTCCTGTAAAGCCACTTTCATTAGTCGCTCTTATATTTGGCCTATCCCAATGAGATGTTCCTGTTTCTTTCATTTTGCCACCAGCTACATACCATCCCCCAAGATAAGAAATCAGCTGTGCCCAATCATCTTGACTGGGTACGTGCCAACCCTTAGGACAAAGAAGTCCCGTTTCAACAGCATACCAGTTATATAAAGCACCATATGGGTCTTTATAATCAATATCATCATTATGCCAACTATAACCTGGCATTTTTAAAAGAGACTTCTTCTGTAAAAGAGCAATATTGAAACCATTATTAGATTTTGTGACCTTTAGGTTTTCCTTCATCCAGCATTGTGAACCAATTTGAACAGTAGTATAAGAATTACCATCAATATCTTTAACAATAAACAGAGTTCCATCTATATATTCTTCCTCCGAAATTATTCGTCCGGTATTACTCTTCATAGTCCACACACCATCCTTCTTATCGTTTTTTAAGACACCGTTTGCTTTTTCTCCATTTTTGTATATCTCCTGAACCGTGTCATAACAATCACCGTCCTTCATTATTCTGCTTATAAATATTTTTTCCTTAATAAGACTACCATTTGTATACGACCGTTCTCGTTCTATCTCCCCGTTTTCTTTATATAAATTATAAGCACCATCAGCAATAATATTCTCAGAATAGTAAATTGAATCCTTTAGAGCGCCATTGCTATACCATTCTTTTGATATGCCATGCTTTTTATTTTGTTGATATATAACCTCTTGTTGAATTAACCCATTATCATACCAGATGGACTCCTTCCCGGATTTCTTTCCAGCAACATACTGCGTTTCAGATTTTTCTATACCATTTGGATACCATTCTATCATTACACCATCCATTATGCCGTTAAGATAAGTGGCCTCAAGTTTTTTCTTCCCATCTTCGTTCCAACAAGTCTCTTTACCATGCTTTTTATCTTTAGAATAGCTTGTTTCAGACTTTACATTCCCATTCTCATACCATTCTGTAACGATTCCGTCCATCATGCCGCTAACATAAGTAACCTCAAGTTGTTTCTTCCCATCTTCGGACCAACGAGACTCTTTACCATGCTTGTTATCTCTAGAATAGTTTGCCTCAGACTTCATATTCCCATTCTCATACCATTCAAAATGGGTTCCTTCTTTTTTCCCTTCAACGAATGAACCCTCGTACTTTTTTTTATTGGGGCCATAACGTTCAACAAACAAACTATTTTTTTTGCCCTCTTTAAATTGTCCTATCGTAACGGGCCGATTGTTGATTAATAATGTATCTAGTAAAATGCCCGTGAATAATTGCCCGTCTTTATAAGCCAATCCATTCCTGAAGCGTAGATCATTATAGCGGGCTAAGGGAAGGTCTTGCGCCATGCAAGGAATAAATAACAATACTATTACAAAATATAAATACGTCTTTTTCATAACATAGTTCATCATAAATTATTCTTCAAGAGAAATTTTATTTTCAATTTTCCTCACACTTCTTTGTATTGATAAGAAAGCAAGGATAGTCGCTATCAGAACAATCAATAAGATTCCGCCACCGATAACAAGCAGTGAGCGGTATTTGTATGAAGCTTTTATTTCCTTTCTTGAATTGTATTTCATTTCTGCACGAAAGAGACGATCATTATACTTTTCCTCAACCTGATTTACTTTATATTGATACTCCAATTCGATTTGGTTGATCTTTTGGTTTCTTTCTCTATTCTTAATTGTATATACCCTGTAAAACTGATTTATCACGTTATTTTGATTATTTTCTTTTATTTCTGGTAACAACGTCAAAAACATATCAGTAGCTTCTTTCTGTTTTGTGAACTCTTTATCAAAGAAAGAAGAGTAACTATTTCTTATAGATGAAAGAACAGCGGCACGTTGAGGTGGAGTAATTTTTATAAGTATTGATGATGCATAATCAATCAACTCATTCCCTGAAGATTCGTATCTTTTCAAAAAGATTAAAGTGTTGTTGATATGCTTTAAATCAACATTATTGGGTAAAGTAAGCAGTAATTTAGATAATGAAACGCAATTACGATGCGTATCATTTATATTTTTTGTGTTATGAGTAATTAATATATCAAAAAGTTGATCACGTACTTCTGAAGGTCTGTTTTTCACTACATCAATATATCCATCAAGTAAAAGTTTCTTTTTTAAGTAGCTATCTGCGTCTGTCCTTCTGTAAGAAGATTCCAATCTTGACTGTATACTTGGCTTATTAATAACCCAAGACCTGTATTTTTCTTTTTGATAAAAATCCCAGTACTCCTTACCATATGGATAAGACCAATAACCAGCGCCCGCCCAATCGCTTTCTTTAAAAAGAGATTTGAAGATGTTTAAAGATACTGTATAGTTAGCAAGACCTGTAGTATCTATAACAGGTTCTTGTGTAATATTCTCAGGTTCAGCAACAATTTCTTTTTGAGGAAGAACGGGAGTTGCTTTATGTAAGTTTAAATCTGATAGACTAACTGCCACTGGAGCAGGATATTCAGCTCTTACTGGATAAGGGTCTTTTTTTACTTTTTGTTTGAAAGTAGGAGCTATTGTCCAGATAAAAACTATAATACCCGCAGCGACTGCAATTGAAGCAAGCATAATTATCAAATGCCATACAATCAAAGACAAATTAAAGACATATTTATCTTCAACTTTTGTGAAATAGTTATTCTTTTTCATGTTATTTAGGTTGATTTACAAATATTATTAACTCATTTATGGAATAAACAACGCGATATGTTATTAGTAAAGGATATCATTTATACTACCTGGTTTCATTTATCATTATTTAATAATAAAAGATAATTCTCTGAAATAGTTTTGAATATTTTTAATCCCTTATACAGCGAATACTATATCCGGTAGACTTCCTGTTGTAGCCACGGATCCTACGTGCAGAATTGTATTCAAATCCCCATAACCATCCATTGACTTGATCGAACTCGTTACATACCCAAAAAAAGGTTTCAACACCTAGAGAATAAAAATTTTCATAGGAATAATAACGCCAACCACCAGGAAGGGCAGTGAAGCCACTTTGGTTGGTTGCACCTTCGTTTGGAGTAATCCAATGAGTTGTCCCCACTTCTTTTATTTTTCCCCCTGCTACATCTATACCTCCAAGATAATCAGTCAATACTGTCCATTCATCAAAACTGGGTAAATGCCAACCCGGAGGGCAGGAGGTAAGTGCCGCATGCCAGTTATATAGGACACCGTAGGTTAAGTAGTTGGCAGTGGCTTTTGCTGCATCGACATCTGTACCATCATAACCATAAACGTAATAATATGGATCTGTTTCATGACCTGCGTCTTCTGAACCTGTTGCCGGACCAACAACGCTGGGCAAATACGCCAGATTCTCTGCCATCCATACTTGCTCACCAATTGTTACTGTTTTATACTCATTGCCATCCCGGGAATCGGTAAAACTATTGTTGGCGTCTTTTATACAACGGACAGAAAACCCGTAGTTCTTATTGATGCTGTTCCTGTAGACTTTGCTGTTATTGTAGTTCAAACACCGATACCAGGTGTAATTTGGATCAGTCACCGTAGAACTCCACCAATAACTGTAATAGTATTTGCCATAGACTCCATAATTATTCTCATACACACCACCCGGAAGTCCTGTAAAGCCTCTTTCATTAGTTGCGCCTGTATTTGGACTTCTCCAATGGGATGTTCCGACTTCTTTCAGTTTACCACCTTCGTCTGTACCACGATAACCACTTTTATCTGTTTCAACTTGAGTCATCCCCAAGTACATCTCCAATTGTTTCCATTCTGCATCACTGGGTAAATGCCAACCCTCTGGGCAGGCTGTTATTGCGGCCGGCCAGTTGTACAACACCCCATAGTTCATATAATTGGTTGTTTTCTTAGCATATTCTACGTTAGTGCCACTATATTCGTATACATAATAACGAAGCTCAGTGTCTGACTCTGCAGCCGATGGACCAGCCTTAAGTAAATCGCCAGATGGAGGAGAGTACTCACCACTCCCCCCTCCCTTAGGGGCCGGACTGACCGCAGGAAGATATGCTAAATTTTCCGCCATCCATAACTGATTCCCTATTGTTACGGTTGAATACACTTTGCCATCCCGGGAATCGGTAAAAGTGCCACTTTCTTCTTGCTCATTTTTCAGCAGAAATTCTTTTACTTGCGCATACAATTCTTCATTAGCATCATTGACTTCATCGTTTCTATGAGTAAAAGTTCTCATGTTCAAATGTGCACATTTTGGAAATGGAACAGGGACAATGACATCATGTGAGGGAGATTTCGCACCTGGTACACCTTTTGCGCTTATTACTGAAACAAAACCATCATGAGGAGAATCAAAGAAAATTTCAGACCAACTAAAATATTTATTTTTACAAGCAATGGTATAGTATGGGGGATGTTGTGTTGTCGATTTTTTCAAATCTTCAATAAACTTTGATTTTTCGCCTAGATCTTTTATAGCTTGTGTGTTATATACATAAATATTATTGGGATATTCCATAATATCACCAATTATTGGAGTGGCATTTGGGTCCGTCGATAAACCTACCAATTGCCGAAGAACTTCTACTGGAGAACCAAGATGAGGAGTACTTAAAGTTATTAGTTTATGCACTAAACTTGCTCCGTTATGATTTTCAATCATTGACCGCGAGACAAGCCCACCCATGCTGTGTGCTACAATATGGATAGTCGGATTTTGCCCATTTAAATATTGTTGAAGTAATCTCTTAAATTCCCCACCACGTAAATCAATTGGCAGATCTGAATCGTAACCGAAAGTCCAAATATTTGTATAAGAGAGCCTATCTGGCTCTGCATAGATTTTTTGTACATACTCTTCCCATCCTTTGGGATCTCCAATTAATCCGTGAACAAAAATCAGAATTTTTGATGATGAATTTACTTCTTTGGGGTCGGGATCATCGTATTGCACTTTACTAGAAACAATGGAGACTTCTTTAATACCAAGCAAATCGTCATTGATATTCACTGCAAAGTTTAAGGCTATTACTACTAGTGGGCCAAGCAGAATCCCTTTAGTTGTTATCTGTTCCCAATTAATTTTATCAATAGTAACTACAACTTTACCATCAACAATTTCGTATTCAAAAGGGTAATAGGATGTTCCATTATAGAGCATGACAATCCCATTATTATTTGTTATATCATCAACAGGCAAAGGAAATGATAATGTAAGGGGAGCAAGCAATGTGTCAACAGGCAGTTTGAGCGTGAAAGGCTCACCAACAACCGTCAAATCTTGATTAGGAACAGTAGTTGGTTCATCACCTGTTTTTCCAACAAATACTACACCATCTTCTTTGAAAGCACCTGCCGGTATCTCCAATGTAATGCCATTTTCAGTAACAACTACACCACCTTGTTCTGCAACGATTTCTTCTTCTGCATAATTGGTAATTGCATCAGGACTACACCCCAATGTTGCAAATATCCAAATTAGGGCAACACCAATTAATTGGATAGTTTTTTTCATTATTGTATGGTTTTAATTAGTATCAATGAGTTATAAAATGTTTGCAAATTAATCTATAGCCTGCACTCGGTTATTTTGACAGTAAAACACGATTGTGAAACAACAATTTTCTACAGTGTCATGCCAATTAATTAGGTTTTCCAACCAATGGATAAAAGAAGATTCCAGCACAGAAATCCCTTTCCCGGCACTATGAGAAAAAGGATAAGTGTCACACAGGTTTTGATGAAACCGTAATGCAAAATGGGAAGAAGAAAAAAAATGCCCTCCGCCTTTTGTCTGATTTGACTGATGATAAAAATTGTAGACATTGTCTAGCAGTTGTATAAATATAGTCTTAAAAACCAACCCAAAAGAACCAATTCTTGTGATCGGTCTATATAACTTTGATTCCGGTCTGTTTGGGTTTGATTTTGGTAATATTAGAACTTTAGCCTGCAGTAAAGGGCTGAATATTAAAAATGTGTATAGAAACAATATAGCAAAATAGAGATTACCCCACTGTGGCAATCGTTCCCATATGGTAAGATCATCTGGATAAACAAAAACGCCCCCGAAGTGGGGGCGTTTCTTTACAGCTTATCTATCAAGTCCGCTTTGATATCGATGTTTATGGTTCTGTACCGGGAGAAGGCCCTGCTCCCCTCTGCTCCCCTCTTTGTGCCCGCTGAGGCTGCCGACCAGGTTGGGATCCTGCACCTTGTTGTATAGGTTTCCGACGAAAGTCCTTCTCGCCAAATGAGAAGAGGCCACATCGGCAATGCTTTTCTGTTCCACCTCCCCGGTTGTGGGATTGATGACAGAGACTTCCCTTGTGATGCCGCAAGCTCGGAAAACCTCTTTGATGTACTCATTGTAACGCTGCTGGGCAATAAGTGGGAACAGGGGTGCATCGGAAGTGGAATCCTGCATTTTTTCCCTGATTGCCTGGGCTTGTTTTTCCTTGGAATAGCGATTATCGACCAGTGCTTCATCCTTCATATAGTCATACTTCTTCAGAATTTCAAGCGCCGTGGCATTCAGGGGAACATAGACCGTTACGGGATGCCCGTCTTTGGTCTTGCGTGGGATGTAACTGATGCATTTGCGATCGCCTTTTGATGTCCGCTCTGTAATGATATTGGACCGGCGAAGCGCATAAAGGTCGCTGATCCTGCACCCGATCAAACATTGAAATATGAAAATATCCCTTTGCTGTTCCAGACGTTTTTCATACGAAAGATCCGCTGTATAGATCTTACGGCGTTCGTCATCCGTTATGAAGACAGGAGTACCGTACACACTATCTTTAATCTGACGCTCCCTGAATGGATTGCAAGTTGTCTTGCCTGTCTTGTTTGCCCAAAGAAAGAATGTCCTTAGAATGATAAGCAGTCCTTTTATATAGTTATCCCCTCTTTGCTTGGGTATCCTGCATTCAGGAAATTTATCGAAGACGGCTCTGTATTTTTTTACAGGGATCCTGTTGGCCCCACCCTGCTTCGTGTTTTTCCCGGA
>Ga0265295_1007656_pt1 | contig 12330 bp, 10 predicted proteins | sample Munlansysbiofilm_FD_192503 | JGI IMG/M metagenome (GOLD analysis project Ga0265295, IMG submission 192503) | Leachate microbial communities from a municipal landfill in Southern Ontario, Canada - Methane capture system biofilm | ecosystem: Engineered > Solid waste > Landfill > Unclassified ... | reverse complement strand
TCGGTCTTCTCCGGCGACACGCTTCAATATGCCAGAGCCCAAAACCATGCGCTATGTGTTTCTTCGGGACGATTTGCGGCAAAGGACGGGCCGATTACTTCGCTAACGCTTCCCCCTGTCGGGTGCGCAGAGGACTTTCACCTCCAAGTGAGTGCGCCCTGCCGGGCGCACCACGCAATAAGGCCGCCTTGCGAACAAGGCGGCCTTGGGTACCAGCACTTTAATCAGAACTAATTGCGAAGACGCCTTCTGGCGCTTGCAGCCAGACCGAGCAGGCCTGCACCGAGAAGCAGTATGGTACCGGGCTCAGGAACAACGTTAGCATAAGCAGAATAGCTAGCTCCCGTATAATTCCAACCATTATAATCAGCAGGCCCGTTACTACCTTCAATCTTTACGTCAAATAACAAATTATTAACGTTGAAAAAATCAGAATCGAATGTATCCATCAATAATCCGCCAATTACATTTAAATACCCGAAAGTGTATGCTGTATCCGTAGCTGTAGGAGTAAATGCAAAAGTATAATTTGGATCAGAGAAAGCTCCACTACCGAATACCAAGTCAAGCAACTGTGTTCCTTGAGTCATAACCAGACCAAAATCATTCTTATTATAACCAGCTCCTGGTCCAGCAAAAGCATCACTTGTTGTCGCATCAACACCTATAGTTTCAAGCGGATTAAAACTGTTAATCCATAATTCAGCCCATCCATTTTCAAAGAAACCAGGACCAGCAAAATCAAGTCCACCAAATTTAATTGATAGAAATTCATTACCAGTTCCTTGCGTCCAATAAGTCGAAGTTGCATCAGTTACAGAGTCCCAATACTTAATTGTTGCAATTTCGAAAACTCCTCTTAAAGAGGCTGATTCAGTGTCGACATACAAGTAGGAATATCCGTCCATTAAAAACTTATTACCACCTGGCTCAAAACTGAAAGCTTGAGCATTACCTACCCCCAACGCCCCACTCAACAGGAAAGCCGCCAAAAACAGTGTAAGTAGCTTTTTCATAACCGCTCCTCTCGTTACCAATTAAAAAATGAACGAACCGCTCACCGACATTATCTCTTGACACCGTTAAGCAATCGCTATGCCAATCGATAACCACCTAATTTAACGAAAGTAATCAAGAAAAAAACTTGCAAACTGTAAACAACCCCGACAAGCATCCACAAACTGAAATGGTTTCCGACAGCTTTGAGCGAGGGGCGGTTTGGACGTCCAACTCCGCTGTATCCTTAGCTGGGAAGGAAACCCGCCGAACCGCCTTTGCCCAGGCCGGATGGCGTGAATGTTCTACACGCTCGCGCTCTTCCCTCGCTTATGAGTAAAAAGCCGCAAAAATCAGATGATCGCGCTTAACCTCGCCCAACTTCCTGAAGAACATTCGGCGGAATGCCTTCCCGCCATACCATGCCCTGCCATGTGTAAAACAATCCGACAAACCCTTTGAGTGTCTGCTCCTCGGCATAAGCGCCGACCACGATAGTGAATGGAAGGAAAGCGGGCAGGCCATCCTTCGTCTCAACTCGCAAAGGGCAAGGGTCTGGACTGTGGTGAAATGATCGAAGGATGGATTCTGAAATGATGATTGTCGAAACGCGCGGCAAGCCGAAAATTCAAACGAGGTCGATTCCGCCATAGATGATTCCACACAACACACCGAAATTGAAGGCGAAAATCCAGCGGGAGCCCATCTTGTAGATCTTCATGGCCGACACAACCACCGCGCCGAACGCGATCAGCGCCACCGCCAGCCACCCCAGGGTCGCTCCACCCCATTCCAGCAGCAGCTTGGCCACATAAACCTGTCCATAGCCAAGCAAACCGCCATGAAGCAAAGACACCACCCCTGAACGGCTCAAAAAATCATCCACAGCCTGCATGGCAAGACAAATGAGAACCGCGGAGATAATCAGGACAATTTCGAGCACACATGTCTCCGGAAGGAAGTTGAATCGAACGAACTGATTTTGCGACTCTAGCAATTCACCATGGCAAACATCGACCCACAAACCGGTCCTGACAGAAAAAAAAGCCGGAGAATCGGGGACTCTCCGGCTTGTGACTCAAAAAATCACGGTTCAGCAGGCTTTGCGGCGGCGGCCAATCACCCCAAGGCCAACCAGGCCGATGCCGAGCAGCAGGAGCGATGTGGGTTCAGGAACCACCACGGGCACGCCGGCAAGTCCGGAAAAATGTGAAATCTCGGGAATATTTTTATTGTTCGGCGTTTTCAAATGAAGAGTATTCCAATTCCCAAAATTCGTTGCCGGATCCACAAAATACAGTGAAAATTCATTTGCTCCTTTCACCGCATAAAATCCGAGCGACAAATTCGATGCCTCCGAGAATTCCCAAGTTCCAGTCTTAGATCCATTGGCCAAATCCCAGGTCACCGTGAGAGGGCCACTTGTCAGGGAATTCGATGTTGTCTCCTCGGGCTTGTCAACTTTGTAAAATTCTCCTGACTGATAATTCAGGCCTTTCTCGGCGTTATAATATTCAATATATCTATCAACGAGCGCCAACATTCGCGTTCCTTCACCAGAATTATCCGTATTTCCCTCAAACGTTCCAAGATAAAAACCTGAATATTCATTTTCATTGAGGGCCTTGTATCCCATATACACATCATCATAAATATCCAAACCAACGCGACTTTCATCACTGAACGTGAACGGGTCATGACCATCAAGAGAAAATGAATTGTTCACAACGCCATCCAACGCGTCCAACTCATTCCATAAAAGTGGATAAGCCATACCGGGAGAGAGTTGAATCAACACGAGAATCACAGCCAAAAGAAGTATTTTTTTCATATGTCGCCTCAACGAGGTTTTCGTCCATGATGCTATCTACAGCAGTTAAGCAAAAAACATACCACTCGACAGGTCGAACTGCACAAAAAACCACTCAAAACAAATAATTATGCGAAAATTCCATACAGCCGTTTCCCTGAGACATGCCACTCGAAAATAAAATTCGGCACTTGTGGCACGCGCATTGCTCTAATCCCCCAAACAATAAAGCATCAAAAGGGGAACCCATGAAAAAAGTCATCAAGCTCTCAATCATACTCTTCCTTCTTCTCGGCGGCCAGGCGTGGGCCGAATCGTGGTATCCTGATGAAAACATGGCCAACTGGCCGGGATTTGAAGTAGATAATCGCGACGTTGTTGGCGCTCCCGATATCCTCGGAGCGGAATTCGCTTACGACGGACACTATCTCAGCTCCATTTCCATACAATACAGATTTGATAAAATTGAATCCATATCCTCTGGCTGGTTCTCGCGCACGTATAATTTTCAAGCATTTGCCCCTGGAGACTGGTTTTTCAGCCTTGACGGAGATCCTGATTGGGAATTCGTATTGACAACCGCATCGAGTTCAAGAGGCGGAGACAGTTTTGGTCAACTTTCGGATGTCCGGAAGGAAAATAATTGGTATATGTACGACCTGACAAACGATAATCTGGATTATGACGGAGCAGACAGCTACATCCTTGCCGGAAAGGATCTTTATCTTAACGGATGGGGCGGGCGAGACGGACATCCAGCACTTGCGAACTTAGCAGACTATACCGATAGTACTCCAGAAAAAATTACCTTTTCCGGATGGGAGACAGATTGGAATAATGGATGGTGGTATAAATATCCCACAGAAGATGTCATTTACACAGTCACCTGGGATCTTACTGCTTTCGGTTCAAACGGCATTTTCCTTGGCGATCACGGAGGAGAATTCACCTATGGATTCAGCCTGACCTGCGCCAACGACGTCCTGTACGGCAAGGCCCCCATCCCCTCCCCCGAGCCTGGCACCGCCCTTCTCCTCGGCTTCGGCCTCCTGGGCCTCGGCGCGGTCGCCCGTCGGCGCGCGCGTTGAGACAGCTCTCGCCTTTTACGCAAAACCTCCGACGGCCCTTGGCTCTCGGAGGTTTTTTCACGGCTGATTTTCGCCATGAGCCGAGCAGCCCCGACTTTCCGGCAAAGACCCCTGACTGCGGGCACGAGTCAAGCAATGTCGGTTTTTTTTACACCGCAAAAACAAATCTTTACATTCCGCACAGGCTCTTTCACCCAGGAGAGCCAAGCGAACCTGCCGGCACGGCGACCCGTTGCGCATCCGAACTCGTCCCGTGAGCCTGGGACGAGCCGTGATTTCAAAAGAATGTCCGCAAAAAGCGGCAATCACGGCCAAGAACCCTGAAAGCACGCAGCGACGCGGGAAGGTTACACAATTCCCCAGCGCAGGATTGGCACGTTTTCAGCTATTGAAGCAAATATTCCCAATCGGTCCTGTTTAAAAATTTCGAGCGATTCTTTCCTGTTTGACCATTTTTAAATTTTGCGTGGTCATGATGCGAATTTATTTCATAAATGTTCAATTTTGAACAGGAAAACAGACGTGAACGACAAAAGAAAATTCGAACGCAAATCCATATTTTCAGAATGCATGGTCAAACGACTCTTTTTGAAAGAAAAACTTTTTCCCTCACAAATCGTCAACTATTCTCCAAATGGATTGATGCTGAAAGCAGATGTCGAATTTCAAGCCGGTGAAGCTGTGACTATTTATTTGTCCGCAGAAGCACAGAACGAGACTCGTTTGAGCTCAAATTATTGTGTCGGAATGGTGCGCTGGTGCGCCGAACAGATAGGCAACATTGGCGGATGCTACGGGGTTGGGATTGAACTTGCACATTCGACCGTGAATGCGACGTGAACACACGTCAAGTTTTTCGAAAATCTGCACCTTCACGGCAAAAGCCAACCTCTCCGAAGAAAAGCCGGCTGTTGTATCAAGCGCGCCAAAGTCAGCGCGACGTCATCAAAAACTCCAAAATCCCGGACTATTAGGCATACCGCCTCGGTACCTGCCTCGCCAACTCCACGCCCACTCCGTAAAAGCCGCCGCAGCTTCCGTCCTGGGTCTTGCACCAACGCACCATGGCCAGGCAGAAGTTCTTGCCGAATACACGCGTTTCTTCGGCATTGGAGTCGAAGTGGACCTTGATGGCGTCACCCGGAGAGAGGGGATAATCCATTTCAAGCATGAGGCCGGAGTCACTGTAGTTGATCAACCGCGACGGCATCGCTTCATTGCTGGAAAAACATTTCTCCACCGTGCATCGAGTAAGGGAGGCGCGACGGCGTGAAGCTCTTTTCTCTTTCATCTCAGAAGATCCGTTCTTATCAAAATGAAACATCATTGGCCCGCTGTTCAATAAAGGTGCACGAAGCAGACATGGCCGAGCCATGAAAATCTTACCGACGCAGGCAATAAACCCCGCCGCTATACAATATCAGCACGCCGCCGAGAGCCAGGCTCGCGGGGCTGCCGGCCAGACATCCGGCCAGGCCCACTGTTCCGACAACAAGAGGAAATGACCTGTAGACGCAATCAGGCAGCCAGACTCGCATGTGAACATCTCCTGTGGCGCCCAAGCCCCTCACGACAGGTGCCCGGCCGCCGGCCAACGCTTGCGCGCCGCCATGGCCAAATATTCGCCCCGGACCGTCAACAACCAATTTCAACCAACGATCTCAAGGGGTTTTTGAACAGCGCGCCAATCACCATCCCAGCCTCGTCCAGCGTCTTGCGGCAGGCGGTGCAGGCCATGTGCAGGGGTCTCGCATGTTCCGAAAACTGAAACAGGATCTCGAATTCCCGTCCTTCGCCAAAACTGTCGGGTTCGGCGGCATTCAGACGCAGACCTATGCCCGTGGTCGAGATGTCGCGCAGCTGCGCCAAGCGATATCTGCCCTTGCGTCCATCCGGGTCCAGCATATGAACCACGCCGAAACCGGACAGAAGCCGCCGGGCGGCCTTGCGCCGCTCTCCGCCTCCGTCATCCGCAATGTCCTGGACGGTGGATATGTTTCCCGAGGAAGCGTACTTTTTGGCGCCAAGGCCATCCTGTTCGCGCAGGTAGGAATCGAGATCAGTGTTCAGCCAGACGGTCGGACGTTTACCCCTCACGAATACTCCAGTGACTTTATATAGTTACTCAATAATTTTCTCCATTCCGGCACCCGGACGATCCTGCGCGGGAAGCATGGATCAGTTCACCCTCAACGCCTCCGGTTCCGAAGAAGCGATGGGAACGGCGAGTTCGACGCCCACCGAATATGTTCCGGTGAGTGAAGCTTCGTCGGCTCGTCCCCAGCGGACGAGGCCCTGATAGCTGTCGCTCAAATCATAGCCGTCCACCTCTCTTCCGGGACTTGCGATGATCGACAGCGTGTCGCCAACGTTGAATTCGCAATCTGTCTCGATGAGAAAACCCTGCCTGCTCATGTTCAGAATGCGCCCCACCACGATCGTGTCGTCGTTCTTCCCGCATATGATCCCACAGGGAAACAGGCAGGCGTGACGCTTCCATCTTCTGATTTTTTGCTCTTGCATCGACATGGTTTGTCCTGCCTTGAGGCGTTTCGCCATTTTTTTCCGCACGCATCCATAATCGAAGATCCCGAAAACGCACGCATTTCATGATCGCACATAGCAACGAACGTACCACGAAATCGCAACGACGGAGGCACACGCGCGCAACCCGCTCAAAGCAGGAGGCCCGCGCTCCGAATTCGCGAATATCGGAAAAATCTCGGGAAATTGTAAGATTTCGCATGCGCGGGTGTCGAAAAAAATTACACAAGAATAAAGCCGCACTTTCGGCAAAAAACTTCCGCTGCTCATTCGGGCGGCATGATCCTGTCGGCACCGATCCATGGACATGACGGCAAGCCACACAGCCCAAGGCTTCCCAGGAATGCCGCTGGGCGTTGAAAGCGTTGCGTGAGGCCATCCGACGTGCTCGCTGCGAATGCGCGATCATAGAAAACACATTGGCATAAAAGGTGAACAACAAATGAATCGCGAAATGTCATTTCGCTGGTGCGACAAGCCTCCATTGCAGCGGTTTCCATGGCGGTTACGGCAACGTGCGAGCGGCCATCGCCCTCGAAGGCGATCCAGCACGAAGACTGTCGATTCCGGCAAACACTCGCGGCATGCATGACGGCGCGGTTTAATGGCGAAGAATTGCCTCTCCTTGCTAACGATGACGCAAACCCAGCCATTGACCGTGACGCCAGGCGACGAAACCTCGAGTTGAGCATACCCCTCTCTGACAAGCCACCAGGGAGGGGAATTTTTTTGGACTTCCGGTGCTGACAAACGGGCGCGAATATGAAAAAAAACGACCGCTCAGCCGCTTGCAGCTTCGCCCCGGCCCCTTGTCTTTCCTGAGCGCCATGGCAGGCTTCCACTCCACGAACGAGGATTCAAAGCCCAAAGACGCCATTTTTTGCGCCAGGACCTCGGTGCATCCGGCCAGCGCGGCGGCCATCAACCCGAATACCCTGCCCAGTCGTCAAACAGGACCTTTCGACATAATCCGCTGGCATTTGGCACCGACCGTGCCTATAAAGCGACAGAGAATGCGCGCTTCCGCAAAATCTCGCCAGCCCGTGTTCAAAAAACATCCAGAAATAGCCGAGCGACCCAAGAAGACATGCCCGAGCATTCGACCCCACCAGCCCAGAACACCCCCTATGGCGGCAGGCAGACCATCCGCAGAGAAATGTTTTTTATCGGCCTGTTCTGCCTGTCGAGCATCGCCGTCATTGTCGTCTCCATGCTGTCCGTAGGCATCTATCGGTCGGGGCTGGTCACCGCCCATGCACGCATTGCCGGGGCGAACAAACAGATCTCGGCGTATGTCGAAGCCCATCTGGAAGGTCTGGCGGCGGCGGTGCGGATCATGGCCGCGAGCCCCGATGTCATGCACGGCGACACCGGCGGGGAAGAATCCCGGGATCGGGCCCGGACCTATTTCCGCTTCGTGGAGATATCCAACCCCAACGTGAAGTACGGCTACGCAGGCTATGCGGGCGGCGAACTGCTCATCAACGACTACGATCCACCGGAAGGCTACGACCCGCGAGTCCGCCCCTGGTATGTCGCAGCGGTCACGTCCTGGCCGGAAATGACCATCGGGCTGCCCTACCGCGACGCTGTCGATGACGAATGGCTCGTCGCCGTCTCCCTGGCCTTCTTCGACTCGACCGGCCTGCGCGGCGTCGTTTCGGTGGACAGCACCCTGAACGCCATGGACGGCCTGCTGAACAGCATCAAATCTTTCGACAGCCAGTCGAACTTCGTCATCAACACCGAGGGGCTGTTGCTGGTCCACAACGAGATGAGCGGCTACATCAATCGGAACATGGAAACCGTCGTTCCGGGAGCCCTGGCGCGGATCAAAGGCCATTCGGGCCACATCGAGTACAACCTGCCCGGCTCCGGAACACGGACCGCCTACTTCACCCGCCTCAAGACAAACGACTGGATCATCGTCTCGGCGGTGAACCGGGACGAGATCATGGCCCCCATCCGGCACAGGATCGCGCTGGTGGTCGCGACCACGGCCCTGGTCACCCTGCTGCTCGGGCTCTTGCAGCTCAAGGTCTACGAATCCAGGTTCGTCGCCCCCCTCATGACCCTCAAGCAGCGCATTGCCGACATCACGGCGGGCCGGGCGGCGGGCAGAAAACCCGCAGCCTTTTCCAACGCCGAACTCGCCTCCATCGCCGACAGCATCGAAGGCATGACCGAATCGTCCCTGGGCCGCAAGGCCGCAGAGCTGCGCCTCATCCTGGAAACCACCAGCGACGGCCTGCTGGTGCTGGATGACCGGGACAGGATCATGCACTACAATCGACGCTTCCTCGAACTGTGGGATCTTCGGGACGAACTCGCCGGCGAACACCTCGGCGACGCGCTCGTCGCCCGCATCGAAAGCGCCGTCCAGCCGGAACACGCCACCAGCGTGCTGAAAGAGCATCCCTCCCGCGACAGCGCGCTTCTGTACCTGAAAACAGGCACCATCCTCGAACAGACCGCCCGCCCGCTGCTCGAAGGGGGCCTCGTCACGGGCAGGCTGTGGAGCTTCAAGGACGTGACCCTCAAGATCATGGCCGAGGAGAAGCTCAAGCTGCTGGCCGCGACGGACGAACTGACCGGCCTGTGGAACCGGCGATGCTTCATGAGCCGAGCCGAAGCCGAAATCGCCCAGGCGGGACGGCTTCGGCGGCCCCTTTGCCTGGCGCTCATGGACGCGGACCACTTCAAGGACATCAACGACACATACGGTCACGCCGCAGGGGACGCCGCGCTCAAATACCTGGCAGACGCGCTGAGATCACGGCTGCGCGTCTCGGACACCATCGGCAGGATCGGCGGCGAGGAATTCGCGATCCTCCTCCCCGACACCAACCTGGAGACCGCCTACACGGTGCTCGAACACATCAGAAAAGCCGTCGAACAGGGGAGTTTCACCTACGGCGGCACGGAACTCGCGCTCACCGTGAGCACGGGGGTGACCTCCATGCCCGGGGGCAGGGTCAACGTCGACCAGCTGCTCTCCGTTGCCGACGCGGCCTGCTACAAAGCCAAGACCAGTGGCCGCAACCGCACCGAAACCAAAGCCTGCGACACCCCGCCACCACCCGGGCAAGAGGCCTGAAAACCACGCCAGGCACGGAGGGGCGCAATGTCGCTTTTCCGTGTGCCGCCCAGCATCGCCCCCCCATCGGCTCCAATTCTCTTGTTTTGTCGTCGATTAGAGAAAATCCGACTAGCAATATTGATTATTGCTCATCTTTGGAATAGCCTTGTCCTACAAAATCCGTAGTACAGCGCCGAATTTTGGGCATTACGCATACTTACTCCACCACTTTCACGCCCAAGCCCTTCGGCATCGACGCCAGACACCACGTCGCGGAATCGCAGGCTCGGCGGCAACCTGTTTCCGCCGCCGCTCACCAGAGCCATCGGCGAAGTTGCGCATGGGATAAAACCAGAGGGGACTGCCGCTTGCCTGTCTGTCATGAAAAAAAACCCTCGAACGCAAATTCGCCACATATCAACATAATACGGACGTGCCCCAAAAACACATAACTGAAGTTGAAATACTTATGAAAACTTTATTCTTACAATTCTTTCTGGCCGCAATCCTGTGCAGCGCATCCTGCGCATCGGAAATCGCAGGAAAGATCACTTCCCTGGAAGGAAATGCTTTCATCTATCGGGAGGGGAAAGAAATCGCGGCTTCACTGGGTGACTCCTTATTTGTTTCCGACTCATTGAAGACGGACGAAAAAAGCATGGTCGGATTCACTCTTGATGACGACACCATAATATCAATGGGTCCTGATAGCCATATCGTTATAAAAAACTTCATTTTTGAACCTCGAAACAAACTTTTCTCTCTGGTTACACGCATGCTTAAGGGTTCTTTTGTCTATTTTTCAGGACTTATAGGCTCACTATCTCCGGATTCGGCAAAAATAGAGACACCTGAGGCCAACATAGCATTGCGTGGAACGCGGATACTTGTTCATGTGGAGAATTGACATGCGCAATCTCATTTTTCTCATATTCATGCTGGCATTGTCCACGGCCTGCGCCTCAAAGGGTACCACCGTCGTGCTTATCGATGATCCGGACGGAAACGTCGGAAAAACCGTGGTGACCACGAATAACGGCGAGCAGATTCTCACGCGGAGAAATCAGAGTACCCGGGTCATGGCGGCCGACGAGGCACCCGGGCATCCCGAACTGATGTCCGAGCATGAAATCGGAAAACGCTTCGGAGCCGCCTTGCAGGCGCAGCCCGACAAACCAGCGCACTTTTTGCTGTATTTCGTGTCGGGCACCACGGAGCTGGACGAAAATTCACGGTTGCTTTTGCAGCACATCAAGGATCGCATTTCCAGCTATCCGCTCGTGGACATCCGCATCATCGGCCATACCGACACGGTGGGGTCGGCGGAATCCAACGCCGAGTTGGCCCTTGACCGCGCCAAAGGCGTGGCTCGGGAACTCATCGCCGTCGGCGTGGACAAAAACCTGCTCAGGGTCGATTCCCACGGCGAAGGCAACCCCGTCATCCCTACCGAAGACAATGTTGAAGAGCCGCGGAACCGGCGTGTCGAAGTCGTCATCCGGCGCTGAGAAAGCGCCGGTTCTTCTCGCTTCTTCCAAGGCCGCGTTCCTGAGGAATCGCGACAGCATCCGCCCTCTGCTTACTTAGTGCGCGACCATACTCGGATGCGCGGCTGAGACAAGAAGCCTGCAGACAGGCAGCCATGCAGTGCTGGGCCAAGTGTTGGGCCGAATTTCCAAAACAAAAAGGCCTACAGGTGATTTTCCTGTAAGCCTTTGTTTTTCCTGGTCGGGGCGACATGATTCGAACATGCGACCCTCGGTTCCCAAAACCTAATCCTACCATTTTCACCTATTTGCACCACTTTGCATTATTTATAATTTTCCGGATAGTTAGATTAATTCGTCTTTCATTGACTTTTCTCATTTTTCACCTATTTTCACCTCGAGTGTTGGGCATAGTGTTGGGCAGACGATCCTCGGTTTAAGCCTGCAGGCCCTTGGTTTGGAGGAAAAATGCCATCACGAAAACGCGAAAAAACGCGCTATCCGGGTGTATACTACGTCATCGGCACCGGCGCAGACGGAAAGCCGGAACGAGTCTATTATATCTGGTTCATCCGGTTAAAGCGTACTTGGCTTCGTGAATCCCCAGAATTCTGAGTTTGAAGAACTCCTGATCCCGATAGCCGTACGCCTGTCTTTTGAGCGTCTTGATCTTGTTGTTGGTTCCTTCCATGGGCCCAGAGGATATAGGATGGTCGTACCAAGCCAGGATGCCAGTTCGGTACGTGGCCATGGTCTTGCCCATCTTCGCCAACGGGCCAACTTCTGAAGCAAGGGCGCTGTTTATCCACTGCTCAAGATACACGGACGCAGCGGCCTTGTTCGGCTGGTTCCAGATCTGCCGCAACTCCTCTTTGAGGTAGTAGGCTTTCGCCAAAGGCTCATTGGCCTCCAGCGCCTCTTGCAACCGCTCGTGCTCCTGCCGCTCCTGGTTGAGGTTTTCCGGATTCTTGAGCAAAATCCAGCGGCTGCCTTTGAGCACGCTCTTACCCATCTTGTCCTGCAACTCGCGGTGAAGCTTGCGACGCACCTCCATGAGCCTGTCGTTCATCAGCTTCACCACATGGAAATGGTCAAGGACCACAGCAACGCCGGGCAGATGTTCAAGTACGGACCCGATATAGGCTGCACTCATATCCGTCGCCACCGCCCGTATCCTGGCCCGAGAGCGTTTCAGGCGTTCCCAGAACGGTTTCAGTGAGTCAGCCCCTCGACCATCGCCCACGAAGACAACCTTGCCGCTGCGCAGGTCCATCACCAGGGTCAGGTACTTGTGACCTTTGCGAACGCTGATCTCGTCAATGGCGA
>Ga0265295_1007655_pt1 | contig 12330 bp, 9 predicted proteins | sample Munlansysbiofilm_FD_192503 | JGI IMG/M metagenome (GOLD analysis project Ga0265295, IMG submission 192503) | Leachate microbial communities from a municipal landfill in Southern Ontario, Canada - Methane capture system biofilm | ecosystem: Engineered > Solid waste > Landfill > Unclassified ... | reverse complement strand
AGGTGGGCCATTTGAATCATCAGGTATTATTAATCCTCATCCCACGAATGTCAAAATACCCATATTTACAAAGATAATAAAAAATAAGGTTTTATCCAACTTTTTTGAATAAAACCTTATTATAAATGCACTATGGGTTAATTTTTATATTTTACTATTATACACACTTTGTTCGCTGTCTGAATTTAGTCATGTTTGTGCTAAATATTTGATTTTAAGAACCTGTTTTTGCCTATATATCTGCTATAATTTTAATATCACTTAAATTTGGATAATGAATTTTGGTTTATAAATAATATTTTGTGGTGAATTACTTTAATATGTCGAGAATTTTCTCGTACTTTGTATTGAGGTTATTCACATTTTTTTTTGATCTATTTTACCCATATCTATTGGCTGCATTAGTGAACTTGATTGTACTAACAAATATCTTATAGGTTTTATAATCGCATTCGTATTCTCATAACTTCTAATTTGGTAATTTTAATTTACAGATTCTAAATAGTGATATTTAGCGTAAGTGGTATATTGGGCTAATTCTTTATTGCTAATGATACAAAATGTGTTAAGACAATAATCTTAGTAGTATAGCTTACGGAGATTACGGAGTTACTATTGTTGCAAATTTATTTCAAGGCACGTCTAGCCTAGAGTTTAATATTTGAACGTGGTGTATAATATTGTGTAACCAAGTTGTTAAAAATTAATTATGGATAGTAAAGATATTAAATTCTCAATAATAATACCTGTTTATAATCGTCCAGATGAGGTAAAAGAACTTCTCGAGAGTATTACCGCTCAGACTTATGCTAATTTTGAAGTAATAGTCGTTGATGATGGCTCAACATTGCCCTGTAAGGAGATTGTTCAGGGATATAAGGATAAAATATCTGTTTTATACTATCAAAAAGCTAATTCGGGTCCAGGGCCTACACGTAATTTTGCAGCCCATCAAGCTTCTGGTGATTATCTTATTATCTTGGACTCAGATTGTATTTTACCACCGTTTTATTTGGTCGCCATAACCAAACATCTACGAGTAGAATTGCTTGATGCCTTTGGTGGCCCTGATTGTGCTCATGAATCATTTACTTCTATCCAAAAGGCAATTAATTATGCAATGACTTCTTTTTTTACCACAGGTGGGATAAGAGGGAGTAAAACGGGGCTGGATAAATTTTATCCACGTAGTTTTAACATGGGGGTACGTAGAAAGGTTTATGAATTGTTACATGGCTTTTCCTCTATGCGTTTTGGAGAAGATATTGATTTTAGTTTGCGTATATTTGAACAAGGTTATTCTTGTCGTTTGATATCGGAAGCTTGGGTTTATCATAAACGTCGTACTGACCTAAAAAAGTTTTTCAAGCAGGTTTATAATTCAGGTATAGCACGCATCAATCTTTACAAACGTCATCCTAATTCTTTAAAGTTGGTTCATGTGTTACCCTCAATTTTTACATTGGGTGTTTTATTGCTTTGTATTTTGTCCTCATATACATTATACGCATTGTTACCAATCATTTTGTATGTATTTCTTGTGTTTGTTGATTCTGTTTTGAAAAATCGAAGTTTAAAAATAGGTTTATTGTCTGTCGGTGCCGCTTTTTGTCAGTTAATTGGTTACGGAACTGGTTTCTTGATAGCAACTTTTCGACGACTAATTTTGAAGCGTAATGAATTTGGCGCATTCGAAAAGAATCTGTATGATTAAATTAGAATATTAGGTGTTAAACTTATGAGGATTGTGTATTTTTATGTACAGTTAGTTTATAGAGTAACTAGATGGTTCCATCTATTTGTGATACGTAACATCTGAAGCCAATTTCATGATTCAAATTGTTGATAAACGAGAATGTAGCGGTTGTACAGCTTGTGAGCATATTTGTCCTCAGCATTGCATAGCAATGGTGGCGGATGAAGAGGCTTTTCTGTACCCTAAGGTTGATGAATCACGTTGTATCGATTGTGGCTTGTGCGACAAAGTTTGCCCCGTTTTATCTCCCATTGGTCAACAGAAGCCTTTAGCTGCATACGCTGTTAGACATGGCGACGCTGATACGCTCGCAAATAGCACATCGGGTGGCATGTTTATGTTGCTAGCCAAATTTGTTTTAGCGCAACAGGGAATCGTCTTTGCCGCTAAATATAACGCTGATTGGAGTGTATCGCATGCGGCCGCCATGGATGAAGCTCAGTTGGAGTTAGTACGAGGTACCAAGTATGTACAGAGTGAGTTGAATACCACTTTTGTGGAAATCAAGCAGCATTTGAAAGCTGGTAAATGGGTTTTATTTGTAGGAACGCATTGCCAAGTGGCGGGACTTAAAAACTATATACGACGCCCTTATGATACGCTTATTTGTGTTGATATTTTCTGTTACGGTGTTCCAAGTCCTTTTGTGTGGCAGCATTATTTAGCTGAACTCACACAGCGTCTTAGTGCGAATGGTGATAAAGCAACTATTAAAGAGATTAAATTTAGAGATAAACAGATAGGTTGGCGTTGCAATGGTGTAAAAATTGGTGGAACGTTACAGCCTTCCGGAAAATCATTTACGTTGGCAGAAAAAACGGGTGATAATCTCTACATGAAAGCATTTTTGAGTGGTTTGGCGAATCGTCCTATCTGTGGAGAGTGCCCTTTTAAAGATCATAAGAGTGGTAGTGATTTAAGCATAGGCGACTTTTGGGGAATTCAGCGTATTCATCCTGAGTTGGATGATGAAAAAGGAGTCAGTGCGGTGTTTGTACATACTGATAAAGGTCAGGAAGTTCTGAAACAATTGAATCCTTTGCAATTAATTGAGGTAAAACCTGCCGATATTTATGCTGGTAATCCTTATTTCTTAGTGCCATCGCCCACAAAACCTGCACGCCAAGAGTTTTTTGATGCTTTACACGCAACAAACGATTTCTCAAAAGTGGTAGAACAATTTACTAAAAAGAATATGTTGCAACGTGTTAAACATCGTATTGCAAAACTGATTCATTGGACATGAAAATAGGAATCTTAACATATCATAAGGCGCAGAATTATGGCGCGGTGCTGCAAACATATGCTTCGCAAGAAGTTTTAAAGCAGTTGGGGCACGACGTGGAGGTAGTGGATTATTATGCTCCTGCTATTGCTAAGTCTTATCGCTTTTTTCCTCCATTGGCGCATGAACCTTTTGTGAGAAAACTAAAAGTCATAGTACTGTTTTTACTTACGTTATACAAAGAGGGTAATCGCCGTCGTCGTCGCACGGTATTTCATCAATTTGTAACCTCAAAATTACAATTGTCCAAGCAACGTTACACACAACCATTTGAGACTGAATTGCACTATGATATGTATTATATTGGTAGTGATCAAGTTTGGAATTACGATAAAATTAGCGGATTCGATTCCATGTATTGGGGCAATTTTAAGGTGAGAGATGATGCTCGTAAAATGGCGTATGCTGCCAGTTTATCTACGAGTGGTTTTGCTTCAGAACGTGAGGATTTTTGCAGGAAAGCATTGGACAATTTTTCATCGGTGAGTGTGCGCGAGAAGCAATTAGTTGACTTGTTGCAGCCTTTAACCACTAAAAAACTAACTTGTGTGTTAGATCCAACGTTATTGCTTACTGCTGCTGATTATACTAAAATTGCCGTAGCACCATCTTCTAAACGTTTTGTGCTGGCTTATGCTTTAAATGGGCGTTCGGAAGTGTTGCGTGAAGCACATGCGATGGCCAAAAAACTGGGATGTGAGGTGATTGAATTATGCGGTATTGTTTCTTGGCGCAATTCTTCTGAAAGACGTGAATATGCTTCACCCGAAGAGTTTTTAGGCTATTTTATGACTGCTGAATATGTAGTGACTAGCTCGTTTCACGGAACGGCTTTTTCACTTATTTTTCACCGACCATTTACGGCTATTTTGTCGCATAATGGTGGCGATAACCGCTTGACATCACTTTTGAGTGATGTGCAGCTGTTGAATCGAATTAAAGGTGCTCATTTTGATATGGATACGTGTGATTGGTTACGTGTGGATGAATTGCTTGACCAACGTAAACAGGAATCTTTACAGTTTATTACCAACGCATTGTCTTAATCGTTTTTTTATGAAAATACTTTTTATCACTGAAAACGAAATAAGTCCGAATCAAGGTGGTGTTGGGCGTATTACGCATGTGCTAACTCAAGAATTCATGGCACGTGGCGATGTATCTTGTAGCTTGGCATACGTGCATAAAGAACCTCTTTTACCATTGACGCATTTTGATACTAAAGTGCAGTTGGCGGTTGGAAGAGAGGTGGAAATGCTTTTAGATTTACTCAATCAGCAAGTATTTGATATGGTCATTAGTAATTTAGGATCGAAAGCCTATATTCGTTTGTTACTACCAGCCATGTATGCTGCCACACGTAACACATCTACGCGTATTATCGCCTGTTATCACGTGATGCCAGGTTACGAATTAGTGGTAACACCTCTACATACCAATCGTCAATATGTTGGTATTTTAGAATTCACGCGTTCCTTTCTTGCAAATCTCGGACTGACGAAACGTATCAAAAAACGATTACTCAGAACGAAATACCGACAGCTCTATCAAAATGCTGATAAAGTGGTGGTGTTATCGTCGAAATACATAGCACCGTTTGCTGATTTGGCAGGTGTACAGCCTGATTCTAAATTGGTGGCCATTCCAAATATGTTGTCATTTCCAGAAAGTATTGATGAAAAACTGTTGTTGACCAAAGCTAAAGAGGTTTTGATTGTTTCTCGCTTGGATGAATCTTCCAAAAGACTTTCCAGAGCGTTGCAAATTTGGCAATTAATTCATGCTTCAGGCGAGTTCACGGAATGGACATTACGAATTGTGGGCGATGGTCCAGATTTGCATTATTATGAATCATTAGTCGATCAATGGCATCTTCCGAATGTGGTGTTTGAAGGTGTTCAAAAAGAGGTGATTCCGTTTTATAGTAAAGCTGCGATATTTATGATGACATCGGCTCACGAAGGATTTGGAATTACGCTCACCGAAGCTCAACAGATGGGCGTTGTGCCTATTGCCTTTAAGAGTTATGCTTCGTTAACGGATATCATTTTGGATGGTCAAAACGGCTATCTAATTACCGATGGTGATATTCAAGCTTATGCACATCAGTTAGCGCATTTAATGCGTCATCCGGATTTACGTGTTTCTATGGCTCAACATGGATTAAAAGACTGCCAACGATTTGCTTCGACACCGATTACAGACAAATGGTTTTCACTTTTTCAAGAATTAATGAATCATGCCTAAAGTATCTGTTATAATACCTGTATATCGTGCAGCAGCCACTATTGTGCGTTGCGTAGAATCGCTATTGTCGCAAACCTTGGCCGACTTAGAAGTAATTTTGGTGGACGACCATGGTGGTGATGATAGTTTGGAATTGGTTAAATCGTTGTTAGCTAACCATCATCGTAAAACGATGTTTCATTTTGCTGCTACTCCCCAAAATAGCGGTCCTGGCGAAGCGCGTAATGTGGGAATTCAATTGGCTAAAGGTGAATACGTGGCTTTTGTGGATGCGGATGATTGGCTGGAAAAGGATATGCTTGAGACTTTGTTGACAGCAGCTAAGCAAAAACATACTGATATGGCTTATTGCCACGCTTGGGAACATAAAGCCAATAAAATGTGTTTGCTCAAAAGTGTCACTTTCCGCAGTAATAAGCAGTTTTTGTCACAGTTTGTGGCGCGTTTGTGGACAATATTGTTTCGTCGAGATTTTTTATTAAAGCACAATATAAATTTTCCATTAACTCGCTCTGCTGAAGATAGCTGTATGATAGCTGCTGCCATTATGCAGGCAAGTTCAATTGTGTTTGTTGACAAACCACTTTATCATTACATTGTCTATTCGGAATCTGTTAGTCATAAGCGTGATAAACAGCGAATAGCCCAAAAATATGCGTCGTTCAGTTGGTTGTTTAAGTATGCAAAAGAAACGGGATTATATGATTTTTATTATTGTCAATTGTGGTGGATATATTTTAAAAAAGTAGTATTGGTAACATTATTTAAATGAAATGCAAAAAAAAATAAAAATTAAATTTGTTGATTTTTGGGATACATTCAACCCAGAAGATAATTTATTTATTCAATTGTTGAAAGATAAATATGAAATAGAATTATCTGAACAGCCAGATTATCTATTTTTTTCCGTTTTTGGAGATGAAAATTTGTCATACGATTGTGTCAAAATTTTTTATACAGGTGAAAATCAGTCACCAGACTTCAATCTATGTGATTATGCTATAGGATATGACTATTTGTCGTTTGGCGATCGTTATATTCGCTTCCCTTACTATTATTTTGCACTGCCAGAAGTTGATAAGGTTTTAGGACGAGATCGAATATTTACTAGTGAAAATTTAGCTTTAAAAACAGACTTTTGCAGTTTTGTTTATTCTAATAATTATGCATCTCCAGAACGAGAAGAGTTTTTGTTGAAATTATCTGAGTATAAAAAAGTTTCGTCGGGAGGTAAGTATAAAAATAATGTAGGTGGTCCAGTGGTTGATAAATTAAAATTTCAGTTAGTACATAAATTTAGTATAGCATTTGAAAATGCTTCACGAACAGGTTACACCACAGAGAAATTACTGGAGTCTTTTGCAGCTCAAACGATACCCATTTATTGGGGGGATCCTCTAATAGGTTTAGTATTTAATGAAGATACGTTTATTAATTGTCACAACTATTCTTCATTCGACGAAGTGATTGAACGGGTAAAACAGATTGATGCAGATAATACTCTTTACCTAAAAATGATGCAGAATCCGATTCTTATAAATACATCTGATACCCGTGAGCATAAAGTGGAACAATTACGTTTGTTTCTTTGGAATATTTTTGACCAACCAATTAGTCTTGCAGTACGTTATAGTAGATATTATTGGCAGGCGAGAAATATAAAAAAAATGAGAGATTGGCGTAATGCTTACAATCGTTCCTTTTTTGGACTATTGCACCGTTTTTATAAAAAATTTATTTGGAAACAACGGAGGCATAACCTACTTTTATGGAGGTTTGATCGTATATTGAAGTACATTGCCTACAAATAATAAAAAAAGAACATTTCTCGTTGTTGAGAGAAATGTTCTTTTTTTTATTGATGTTTGATTATTTTTTTCTTGTTATATATCCAAAGTCTAAAACCTGTATATCCGCCTGTCACGGCAAGTAGAATGGATAAACAGATAAGTGAAATTAGATTTCCTTTGCGTACACTATCAGGCTCAAACGAGAAAACAATCCTATGTTCACCTGCTGGAATATTTAATGCACGTAACATATAATTTACTCGGTAGTGTTCAACTGGTTCCCCATCAATCGAGGCTTTCCATCCATACGGATAATAGATTTCAGAAAATACAGCGGTTTTTGCTACCGAAGCTTTTGAAATATACTCGATGCTTGGCGGAGTGAATTTTGTCAGTTTGATTACAGCCGAAGTATCTTCTGGAGTTGTTATTTCCTTTGCCATTTGGGCAAATGATTTGTCAAGTACTGCAGTATTGTCTAGATTGATGGTGCGTAAAGCATCGGATTCTTCGTTAGCATTATTGACAATCAGCAAACTATCAACAAACCATGCATTACCCATAGCATAAGGATTTTGAATAGGTATTACTTCACCATTTTTTAGTGGTACAATGGCGTATTTCATATTCAACATATTAAGTACAGGAAATAGTTTAGTGCCGTCTATTGGTGTTTGAAAACCAGCACTTTCGGAAATTGCCTGAAATAATGGGCTCATTTCCGGTCCAATATGTTCATTAATCAAATCTTGATATCGACGTAGTTTAGCCGCAGAATAACCCCCAATAGATTTTAAATAATAGCTAGTGCGCGCTTCGTTAAAGGTGTTGGTACTTAAATTTAAAACTCTAAAATGGGATGTATCTTTCAGTAATTCCTTTTCATATGGCAGCAAAGTAAATGCTTTGGTAATTTCTTTTTTAGATCGGAAATTGTCGTTGTTGCAGAATCGTTTGTCTACAGTCCACATATCAGCGATAATCAGAAGTGTCAAGGCACAACCAAACCATAGATGTGCTTTATTGGAGCTTTCTTTCTCAATATCGTATGCATACAGAAATGTAAGTCCGCTACCAAGCAAAATGAATATAAGAGAGCGCCAAGCGTCAGTACGAATCATGTCTGAACGTTCTTGTAATAATGCATTATAGGCAAATTCTGGTAATTGATTTTTCAATTGTTCGTCGTATGAAGATGTAACGTCAATTTGGTTGGCGAAAAATATGAGAAACAAGCAAAGTCCCCCTGTAATTCCAGCAGCAACTAGAATGTATTTTTTTAATTTTTCAAATTCGATTTCTCGTTCTGAAATAGTTTTTAGTGCTAGAAAACCAAGTAATGGCATAGTAATTTCTGCCACGATAAGGATGCTTTCGACGGCGCGAAATTTATTGTACATTGGGAAATAATTGAAAAATAATTCGGTCAACGACATAAAATTATATCCCCATGCTAAAAATACGGAGAATAAAGTTGCTATGAGCAATGCCCATTTGTAAGGTCCTTTTACAATTAATAATCCTAAAAGGAATAAAAAGCAAATAATAGCACCAATGTAAACTGGACCCGATGTAAATGCTTTTTCTCCATGATATGTTGGTGCAGCTTCACAAAATTGTTTGGCTGTAGCTCTTGGAACACCGTTGCTAACCAGCTCTTTATAAAGTTTAGAATCCGTGCCAAGTGAATAGCCGCTGGCTCCACCTTCATAATTAGGAATTAACAATGTCATTGTTTCCCCAATACCGTAACTCCAAGCTGTGGCATAGTCCAAATCGAGTCCTTTGGTTTTATTCGTTTCGTCTGTTACTTTTTCCAAGTCGGAATGTCCGCCACGCATCGTTTGTTCTGCATATTCCTGATTAGCAAAAATTTTGGCGCTACCGCAACCTAGACCGACCAAAAAAGAGGCAAAGAAAATCACAGTGGCCAATCCAAAATCTTTCCAGCGTTTTTCTTTCCAGTGTATGGCTAATTCAGCAAAAAACAACACACCTATCAGCATGCAGATGTAGTATGACATTTGTGGGTGTGTCAAGAAACCCATTAAAACAAAGAACATGGTCAAAATAGATCCCCAACCATATTTTTTTTTGTAAGTAAGTAGAAAACCTACCAAGACCAATGTCATCCATGTTATGGAAGTACATTTCAAATTGTGTCCAGCAGCAATAATAATAAAAAAATAAGATGATAGTGCTACTGCAAATGCACCAGCCATACTAATCCATTTGTTAATTTTAAATCCACGCATTAAAAGAAAGAAAGCAATCAAATAGAATAGGAAGATAAAAAATACATTTCGGTGTCCCCAATGAAAAAATCGAAAAACAGGATATAAAACTTTGTTAATTATGTATTGTCCACCTCCAATTTGGAAGTTTGGCATACCAGAAAATGTAGAACCTGTCCACCAAGTGTGTTCACCTGTATCTTCAAAATATTGGACTGATTCTTGTACAGCTGCAGTTCCATTTATGGTGTCACCGGCATAAATGACTTTACCTTCTAATGCAGGATAAAAGTAGATAACCGACGCAACAATAAAAGTTAATCCAATAAGCAAATTTGGTAAAATTAGTTTTCTCAAAATTGTTTTTTTCATAGTTTTTTTGTTTGTTTTATGATGTTATGTTTGCTCCAAGCCAAGTGGAGTAGATGTTCTACTTCTGCAGAAATGCCCCAGTAGTAGACTGCTGCAATACCTCCAAGACACAAAATGGATGTGCGTAATACAGCTTCAGCTATTTGCCACGTTAAACTTGGTACTATAGCTAAAAAGTATGGCGTGATGTATGCGGTCCATACGCAATTCACTATAAAAAGCCCTAATGTGATCACTAAAATCTTGAGTTGTTTTGGCGAAAATGGGGAGGTTTTAATTTTCCATTTCACCAATGATAGTAGTAATCCAAAATAGATGATATAGGCAATCAAAGAAGCAGCAGCAGCGCCATTCATGCCCCAAATAGGTATTAATAGATTATTTAGTATAATGGCAGTGGCAGTTAGTATAAATGTGAATACTAGCGATAAATAATAGTACTTAGAATAACTTAATACCGAAACGCCTACGCTAAAGGTGGAATTGATAAGTTTAGATAAGCCTAAGATAAATACAACCCACTTCGCTTCACTATATTCTGTTCCATTAGGCAATAGAGCAAAGAATAAGTCGATATTAATCCAGATAATTAAAAAGATAAATGAACTAGCTAAAAGCTGGTGTAGAGATACACTTTTACATAATAAATCGGCTCCTTGCATGTCGCCATCTTTCACGGTTTGCGAAATCTGTGGTTGCGTAATGGCTCCTAAAGAGCGATAAGGGATTTCAATAATAGCAGCAATAAACGTTGCAATAGCAAAAATACCGGTGTAGTTAAGCCCCATTTGCGCACTAATAAAGAATGTGTTAATGCTAGGTGTAATGGCTCCTCCGAGTGATGCCGCGATTAAAAAAAGCGTATATAACAGATAATCTTTGCGGAGCGATTTTGTAATATATTTGAAATCAGGTTTGATCGAAATGCGATTTAGCGAAAAGAGATAGATAATATTGATAAGCGTGGCAACGGCGTATACTGAACAAAAGGCTATGACAAAACCATCGAGGCTTAATAATTTAAAGGCATATACCAGATAGACTACTAATGCAAGCACCCGTACCACTACTTCTCGTACCAATTTAGGAACAACAATGCGCATTAATACATTGGCGTTTGTTTCAAAAACTGCCAGGTATAACATGAAAAAAGTGAGCGGTAAAACGAAGTAGTAATAGTCGACAAATAGAGGCGATTTTTCGGAGAATATGTTCTCGATAGGAACCTCGAGAATCAAATAAAGCGTTCCGAAAATTAGAAAACCAATAAACGGTACAACCAAAGACCAAAAGAAAAAGCCGTGATCTTTGTGCTTTTCGTTTTTAAAATATGGATAATAACGAATTACGGACGAACTCGTACCTAATTGGGCTAATCCCGATAATAGAATGGCAGCATCTACTAAAACCCGTGTCAACCCAATTTCTTCTGCCGTCAGGAATTGTGTCAGCACAAAGAATGTGGTAAAGAAGCCGATAGCTATTCCCACATAATTAACAATGGTTCCTTTTATGGTTTGTCGAATAATAATGCCCATGTAGCTAATTTAAGTCCGCAAAGATAACCATAAAATATGAATAATAATTCATGTGTGACTTGGAAAATAGGGATAGCCAATGTGTTATATCAATACGAGCCGCAACATAAGGTGCGGCTCGTATTAAAAAGAAACTATTATTGTTATTTGAGTTGACTCAAGTAACGTTCAGCTTCCATGGCCGCTTTGCAACCGCTACCAGCTGCAACTATTGCTTGGCGGTAATTTGAATCAGCCACATCGCCTGCTGCAAAAACGCCAGGAACATTTGTTTTTGGTGTATCAAGAGGGTAGGTTTTGATGTAACCTTCTTCATTTGTTTCTACAAAAGGTTTGAATACTTCCGAATTTGGGTGATGACCAATGGCTAAGAAGAAACCATCGATTTTTATATCTACATTTTCTTCGTCGCTTTCACCTTTACGTTTTACCAAGTGAGCGCCTTCTACGTATTCATTGCCAAATAGACCAAGTGTGTTATGTTCGAACAAAACTTCCAAGTTAGGTGTGTTCATCACTCTGTCTTGCATAATTTGAGAGGCTCTCAAGAATGGTTTGCGAACAATGAGATACACTTTTTCGCATAAGCCAGCCAAGTAGATAGCTTCTTCGCAGGCGGTATCGCCACCACCAACTACGGCTACGCGTTTTTTGCGGTAGAAAAATCCGTCGCAAGTAGCACAAGCGGATACACCCTTGCCAGCATATTTATGTTCATCGGGTAAACCTAGATATTTGGCCGATGCACCTGTGGCAATAATGACCGTATCGGCCTCAATTGTTTTTTCGCCGTCCACTATTACTTTGTGAGGATGTCCTGAGAAATCAACCGAAGTGACAATCCCAAAGCGAATATCAGCACCAAAACGTTCTGCTTGGGTGCGAAAATCTGCCATCATCATATTACCATCAATTCCTTGAGGATAACCAGGGAAATTTTCGATTTCTGTAGTGGTTGTTAACTGACCTCCAGGTTGTATACCTTCATACAATACTGGAGCTAAATTGGCACGACCAGCATAAATGGCTGCTGTATATCCAGCAGGACCAGAGCCTATAATTAAGCACTTTACATGTTCATTCATAATGTGTATATTTTTTTACAAAA
>Ga0265295_1007654_pt1 | contig 12332 bp, 8 predicted proteins | sample Munlansysbiofilm_FD_192503 | JGI IMG/M metagenome (GOLD analysis project Ga0265295, IMG submission 192503) | Leachate microbial communities from a municipal landfill in Southern Ontario, Canada - Methane capture system biofilm | ecosystem: Engineered > Solid waste > Landfill > Unclassified ... | reverse complement strand
TACACGATCTCGCGGATGTTTGAAATTGATTTTTAGGGTTTAGGAGATATGTGATGAATGGATTGGATAAGAAGATAAACGAGCATTTTCAGGGCTTGGTAGTCCGGAAAGACCTTGTAAAAACCGTTAAAGGCAATGCCATAGTTCCCACCTATGTGCTGGAATACCTGTTGGGGCAGTATTGCGCCACATCTGATGAAGCGGAGATTCAGGCCGGAATCGAGACGGTGAAAAGCATCCTGGAGAAGCATTACGTGCACAGACGGGATGCCGAACTAACCAAGTCCAACGTGCGCGAATCACGGATCAATAAGGTGATAGACAAGATCGCCGTGACCCTCAACGAGAAGAAGGACTGCTATCAGGCAAGTTTTTCCAATATGGGCATCTCAAAAGTTGTGGTGAGTTCCGAGATCGTGAAGAACCATCCCAAGCTGTTGGTGAGTGGTGTATGGTGTATTGCGGAGCTGGAATATAGCTATACCGAGGATAAGGACAGCAGTCCCTGGCTGCTGAACTCCATCAAGCCGATCCAGATGTCCCGCTTCGATATGGATAGCTTCCTGCAGAAACGCTCTGAGTTTACCAGTGATGAGTGGATAGATCTATTGATCCAAAGTATCGGCTTCAATCCGGAGTTCATGAGCAGACGCTTGAAATTGATGCAGCTCACACGCCTGGTACCGTATTGTGAAAGAAACTATAACCTGATTGAGCTCGGACCTAAGGGAACGGGTAAATCACACATTTATTCTGAGTTTTCCCCTCACGGCATATTGATCTCAGGGGGAGAAGTGTCTGTCCCTAAGCTATTCGTGAATAACTCCAATGGTAGAATCGGACTGGTAGGCTATTGGGATGTGGTAGCTTTTGATGAATTTGCCGGAAAGAAAAAGACTGTGGATAAAGCCTTGGTGGACATCATGAAAAATTATATGGCAAATAAGACTTTCTCCAGAGGCATTGAAACATTGGGTGCAGAAGCCTCCATGACATTTGTCGGCAATACAAGGCATAATGTAGCTTATATGCTGAAGAACTCAAACCTGTTTGACGAACTACCAGAAAAATACTATGACTCAGCTTTTCTGGATAGGTTGCATGGCTATCTCCCGGGCTGGGAAGTGCCAATTATCAGAGGAGAGATGTTCTCTGATGGTTATGGATTTGTGGTGGATTATCTGGCAGAGATACTAAGAGCTTTTCGTAATTCGGATTATTCGCAATTGTACAAAGAGCACTTTGACCTCGTTTCAGATATCTCTACCCGTGATCGGGATGGTGTGCAAAAGACCTTCTCCGGGTTGATGAAGGTAATCTATCCCAATCAAAAAGCTTCAAAGGAAGAAATTGAGGAATTGCTCCAATTTTCGATGGAAGGCAGGAAACGAGTCAAAGACCAGCTAATGCGAATTGACGCTACTTATGAGCCAGTGCGTTTTGCCTATTCTGATAAAGCCCAAAAGCTGTATTTCGTGAAAACCACAGAAGAGATTCAATATCCACTTTACTATAATGCTCAAATTCCCGAAACAGAGGACGAATTAGTGCCCAACATGGCGTCCACACCCGAATCTGGTGAAAATACTCAACCTAAGCAGAAAGATGCGCCAGAAACGCATATTCTCAAAGCAGGGAATATCGTCATCAAAGAGAACCAAAGTGGCATTTCATATCAGAAGCTTTTCGGGAACTATCTGGCGGGAGCAGCTAAGCTGGAAATCAAAGACCCTTACATCAGTGCCTTCTATCAGTCCAAAAACCTGATGGAACTGATGGAGGCTATCGCTCTCGGAAAATCTGATGCTGATGAGGTCGAAGTGCATCTGTTTACCAAACCCAGTGATTTCGATGATTCTCAGCAGGATTCTTTCCTGAAGCAAATCCAAGAGTCCTGTATCTCGATGGGCATCCTCTTCACTTATGAATACGATGAATCCATTCATGACCGCTATATACAAACCGATACAGGCTGGAAGATAATCCTCGGCAGAGGGCTCGACATATTTCAGCAGTACGACTATAAAGATGCCTTTGCTATTACAAACAGAAATCAAAGATATAGGCTGTGCCGGGCTTTTGAAGTGACGTATGTGAAGGAGGAGAAGTGAACCCATTCTGGACGTCAGTAATTACAAGTAGCGCGGTCGTGAGTATTGGAGGCTCTTTACTATATTGGCTCTTTACAAAGTGGATCGGTACCCGAATAGAGCACTCAATTAAACATGAATACGATAAATCTCTGGAGGAGCATAAGGTTAAGCTTCAAAACGAGTACAAGGAACTTTTTAATGAGCACGGAAGGATGATCGCTGCAGATGAGTCATTGTACAAAGAGTTTCTATCTGATTTTCCTCCAGGTTTTACAATTGAGCAAATTCGTCATTGGAGCGGTCGTTCTTTTCACAGTAATAGCTTAGACATGCTTGATGTTATAATGCATAAGTGGAGTTTAGTGGATCATCAATTTCTTCATTGCGATATAGACAAAGCAAGAGCTTGCTTGGTAATGGCATCAGAAATACTTGAATCGAAAATTTCATGCAATATATTTCCGAGTCAAAATAACCCAAATTTTTATGAAATTCCATATGAATGGACTATAAACAAACCAATCGAGTACCAAGAGATTTTAAAATCGATATTTGATCAAAGAGATGTATTTGTTAAGTCGTATGATGACTTTATTAACGTTGCAAGATCAATACTAAAGTGTTAAATTATGTTGTTTCATTTATGGAGGTATGGTGCATATATCAAAGTTAATCCTCAGAAACTTTAGGAATTTTCATAGCGCAAATATCAGTTTCAATAAAGGCGTAAACACACTAATTGGAGAGAATGGATCGGGGAAATCAAATCTACTATTTGCATTAAGAGTCCTTATTGATGATACCCTTCCGAGAAACTTTCGATTCAGAGAAAGCGACTTCAGTAGAAAACTCGATAGCTGGGCAGGGCATTGGATAGTATTGTCGATTATCATGGACGAGTTGGATTTAAGTGAGGAAGCTCAAACACTTACCATGCATGCTTGTGCTCATATGGATAAAGAAAATGCAGGTTCATATTCGGCATACTTTAGACCAAGGTTGCATATTCGAAAGCAATTGTTTGAATACTCGGAATCCAAGGACAAGACAAGAGAAGGATTGCTAAATATACTTAATTGTATCACAATTAATGATTACGAAACGGTATATTTGGGAAGGGGTACAGGTGATTTCAGTAATCAAGAGATCTATAGAAAGCATGTTGGGGATTTCGAAGCGATATTGTTCCCTGATCCGGACAAAAAAGAGGAAGATATATTTGGCTCATTTTTGCCAAAAGATATAAGCTTGCCAAACGAGGTCTCTTGTACCTTTGTTAAAGCACTGAGAGATGTTGAGTCCGACCTAAGGTCATATAACAACCCATTAACAAGCCTGTTTAGAGGAAGAGATAAAACTGTGTCGATCACAAAACAAGAGGCGATAACGAGTAAGATCGAAGAATTAAATTCTCAGATAAACGAGCTTGATGAAGTCAAAGAAATTCAAGTTGGCATTGAAAAGAGTATTCGGGACACAGTTGGGGCGACTTATGCTCCCAATATCGATATAATGTCAGAACTCCCAAGCGAAATGGATAAGTTGCTTCAGTCTCTTAAACTATGGGTTGGAGATCCTGATGACGAGGGTTACAAAGGGAAAATCTGGGAGCTTAGCCTTGGTGGGGCAAATTTAGTATATTTGTCATTGAAACTTCTCGAATATGAAAAACTTAAGACTGACAGAATAGCCAACTTTTTATTAGTTGAAGAACCTGAGGCTCATATCCACACTCATATCCAAAAAACCCTTTTTAACAATCTCTCGGAGAACAAAACACAAGTATTTATTACTACACACTCAACACATATATCTTCAGTTAGTAAGATAAGCAATGTCAATGTACTTACAAGAGGTACTAAGGAATCGTTAGTCTTTAGTCCCTCTAAGAATCTGAAAAAGAAATCACTGCAAAGAATTGAAAGATATTTGGATGCCGTAAGGTGCAATCTTCTGTTTGCAAAGGGAGTCATTTTAGTTGAAGGAGATGCTGAACATATTTTAATACCGGAAATGTTTAAGGCTGTTTTTGGACTTTCATTGGATGAGATAGGAATTACTGTTGTAAATATAGGCAGTACAGGATTTTGTAATGTGGCTAATCTATTTAACACTGAAAGAATCAAAAAAAAGTGTGCTATAGTTACAGACAGCGATAAATCAATCATTGAATTACCAACAAATCAAGATGATGATAACGATTTTCAAAAACACTGTAGAGCCTCTCAAACAGCAGGTGGAGAACGATTTGCAAAGCTGTTAGAATACTGCAATGGAAACGATTATTTAGAGCCGTTCTTTGCTCAATTTACTTTTGAAGTTGATCTTCTTATTGCTGATAATTCATACGAGTTTGTAAAATGTCTTAATTCAATGTACAAGGCATCATCTAAAGCAAAAATAGAAAAATCTACTGAAAAACTTCAAAATGAAGATATTAGTATAAGTGGGCTGGAAGCACTAAGACTTGCTAATAAAGAAGGAAAAGGGTGGTTTGCGCTATTACTGGCTGAGACAGTGAATTACAACACAAATATTCCGGATTACATAATGAAAGCCATGGCTTTTTCGGCTCCTCATTTGAGTACAGCTACAATAATAAAATCCATTAGATACAGAATAGATAGAATTATGGAGAATAGTACAGAAGATATTGAACTCAGAGAAGAAGCCTTGGAATTCTCCTTCGAGGGAAAAACCATTCAAGATGCTATTGCTGATTATCGAACTAAATTTAACGATGATCAGCTAACTAAGTTTTTAAACTTGTATGGCTATACTGAATCCTGAGCAAATCAAGGCCATTGAATACGATGGGAGTGTTTTACTTAGAGCTTGCCCAGGAAGTGGTAAGACTTTAGTCTTAACACATAAACTTGCATATGAGTTGGGGAGGTTAGATGCTCTGAGCAAGAAAAGAGTTATAGCAGTCACATTCACAATAAGAGCAGCTGATGAGATAGAAAAACGTTTATGCAGGATGGGTGTAAGAGATAAGAGGGCATGGTCAGGAACACTGCATTCATTCTGTTTGGAGTGGATTGCAAAGCCTTATTCCAGTTATATTCCTCATCTTCGAAACGGCTTTAACATCGCAGACGAAATCTATTGCCTCAAACTAATGGATAGTCTTAAGAAAAAGCACAAATTACAAAAAGCACCTTCTCAAAGACTTAACCGAGACGGCAGTTTCGTTGAGGAAGGAACAAAAGAAAGGATATTACTGAAAGAGTACCATTGCATTCTCTTGAGTAATAAATACATTGACTTTGATATGCTTCTGCTTTACTCTTATCAAATCCTTACGAAGTATCCCAAAATATCTGTTGTTTTGGCTCACATGTTTCGGATTATTTGCGTAGATGAGTATCAAGATACTCAATGCCTTTTATATGCAATCATTTCATCAATTGTGGTTGCAGGCGGTGGATGCACTTCCATATTCCTGGTAGGGGATGCCGATCAAGCCATTTACGGGTCACTTGGGGGTGTGGCTAAATCCTATGAAGAAATTCAACAGGAATTCAATCCTATTTCAATTGAATCACTAACTTTGTCTGGCAATTACAGGTCTACACAACGAATCATTGACTTCAACACCAACTACCAGACATCAAAGATAAGCATAAAGGCAGTAGGCATCAATGCAAATGAAAAGGGGATTGTATCATACAACCATCGTGTTGGGGCATCAGATCTATCCCGTGAAATAGCTGAGATTATTCGGCACAACCTCGATCGTGGAGTCATGCAAAACGAAATTTGCGTATTAGTTCCCCAGTGGTGGATGGTTTCACGGATAACTAAACAGTTAAGGTCTCTGCTACCAAATGTGGATTTCGATGCATCAGGGTTGGCCCAGTTGTTTCGTAATAGAGATAATGTTTGGTTCAAGTTTTCACGGCTATTGTTGACACAACCAAGCGCAAGACTTTATGCTGTTCGATATAAGTGGGCTAGAGAATTTATTGATTCATTGAGAATGCATATAGGAATTGTAATTGATTCTGACTTTAGGGAAGAGAGAAGAATGCTGCGGATTGTTAATTCAATAAAATCAAGTAAACTTGATATCGTAGATTTTTATCAAGACTGTATTCATCAATTCCTTACACTTGAGCAAATTGGAATAACAGATTACCCACTGTTAGCAGATGCGTTGGATCGTTTCATCTCGAATCTTCAAGAAAAACTCAATGCTACAACTGACCCCCTTCCCAATGAGGTAGAGTATTTTAGAAGCTTGTATAAAGAAAAGAAGGGAGTTGTTATAAACACCTGTATGGGTATAAAAGGAGAAGAATTTGACACAGTAATTTCATGTGGTCTATTACGAGGGTATGTGCCCCATTGGGAAGAAATATTCGCTGGGAAAGAACTTGAATCGTCGAAAAAATTGTTATACGTGGTCTGTTCAAGAGCAAGATTGAATCTGTATCTTATAAGTGAGACAGGTAGACAGCAAAGGAACGGTACCCATCTTGAACCGACAAGAGAATTGATTGGATGTGAATTCCAGTATGATGTATAGATGTATGAACCAGAAATTTACAGATCAACAATAAAAAAGCACGACGATAAAGCATTAACAAGTGAGTGAGTTAACCATATAGAGTTAAATGGGTGGTGACTTGTCAACATTGAATGAGACGAGATTTATTAAAAGAGTATTAGGTTAAGCATGGTAGAAAAGAAATAGTATAACTCCTAATGATTATGGATAAATTCAATGATAACTCTAAATTGGAGAGAATATGAGAATCCTACATACATCAGACTGGCATCTGGGCATCAGCTTGATGGGACACAAACGCTACGGAGAACATCGTCAGTTCTTATCATGGTTAACTAGTATCATTAATGCAGAGCAAATAGAAGTGCTCTTGGTGTCCGGCGATGTTTTTGATTCTTCGTTGCCTGGAAGCAAAGCTCAAGAGTTGTATTACGAGTTCTTATGGCAGATGAAGCAAACTTCTTGTCAAAATATTGTTATAATCGGTGGCAATCACGATTCTCCTACTTTTTTAAATGCCCCTGGCGGGTTGCTTAAGCATCTGGGAATTCACGTTGTAGGAAGTAAGACTGAAAATGCATCGGATGAGGTTTTGATTATTAAGAATGCAGACGGTGAAAGTGTTTTGATAGTTTGTGCAGTACCACATCTCCGAGAACGCGATATCCGTAGTGTAGAAGCCTTTGAATCCATTGAGTTAAAAGAACAGAAGTTACTTGCAGGAATCACAAAACACTATCAGGATGTGTTTAGTATAGCATTTGATATTCGAGCAAAAGACCAAAACCATCCACCGATCGTTGCTGTCAATGGCAGTCAAAAGTGCACCAGTTTCGGAAGTTTATATTGCACCAATTTGTGGAATAAGAAACTTAGCCTTTTGATAGAGATATCAGGAGGTGAAATGAAAGGAGCAAAAATGTATAATGCCGTACAAGCGATGTTAGCCCAGGGAAAGAGTCAGCGTAGTATTTCACGCGAGTTGGGGATCAATCGCAGGACAGTAAAGAAGCTTTCTGCGATGGTCATATCAGAAGCATCACTATACTTTGAAAGAGGCGTAGAACGCCGAAGCGGATTCGATATTGGTAAAGAGTTTATTAAGAAAAAGCTCGAAGAATATCCTGATCTAAAGTCGAGTAATCTATATCACCAGGTAAGGGAGAAGTACCCTGAGCTTAAGCTAAGTGAGCGTGCATTTCGTAATTATGTTCGCAAACTGAAAACCAAGTTAGATTTAACCTCGAAGTCTCAGCGTTATTTTGAGCCGGTTACCGAATGGGAAGCTGGAGTACACATGCAAGTAGACCCAGGCGAGAAGAGTGTGGTTTTATCAAATGGTAAGATGATGAGAGTCTATTTTATCAGCTTTGTCTTATGCTATTCTCGTCAGATGTTTATTCATTATTCTACCAAAGCTTACGATACCGAAAGTTTTATTGAGGCGCACCTTTGTGCTTTCCAGAGCTTTGGTGGTATTTCCCGCATTGGTGTTTATGACCAAACTAAGCTGGTGGTAATCCACGAAGAATATCGTGAAGTGCTATATAATGAGAGGTTTCAGCGTTTCTTTCTTAACCTCGGTTTTCAGGCAGAAGTATGCGAAGGTTACGATCCTCAGAGTAAGGGAATGGTAGAAAAGAGTATTAGTTATATAAAGGGTAGTTTTTTGGATGGCAGAGAGTTTGGTGGGATAGAGGATCTTCGTTATCAGAGCAATCGCTGGCTTCAAAATGTTGCCAATGAACGTAAGCATCAAACCACTCTGCACAAGCCCTCTGAGTTGTTTAAGGAAGAAAAGAGGAGTCTTCAGCCTTTAGCTATCGAGCACCGTCCTTCAGGTCAACGGAAGGTAGATAAAACAGGCTTGATAAGCTATCGGGGACGTAGCTACTCGGTTCCCTATCTCTATCAGGGCAAGATAGTTAATATTCACTGTTCCGGCTCTGCTCTTTGTGTGACAGACCCGGCTTCCGGAGAGCTCTTGGCAGATTGGGACACCGCCAAGCATCAATTACGGATCAATAAGAACAGTAATCACTATGTTAACTATAAAAAAACCATTCCTGAAGAGATTGAGCAGTGTAAAAAAGCCTTAGATGAACGGGATATCGCTCAGGCAGAGCAGCTGCTGACACAATTGGGTGAAAACCATCAGAAGCATCCCAGAGCTCAGTATCGAGGCCTTCAGAAACTATTGCGCCAATATGATAGCAGCATCTGGGCAGCAGTTATTGATGATATTATGAGCCTTCCGGTGATAAGTTGCATGCGGATACAACAGCTTCTTATCCAAAAGAAAATCCAATCAGAGAAAGAAAAGTCCAGCAAAACGGTTCCGGTAAACAGCACTGTAATCATAGCAAAGAATAGCTTTAGAGGACTTGACTACTATGATCAGATAGCGACGAGGAGCACCCTATGATCAGTGAATTACAGCAAGGTCTAAGAAATATCCGCTGTTACCATGCCGCCAATGCGCTGGAAGAGATTCTCCAGCAGAGCAAAGCCAATGACGATTCCTACGTTGAGTTTTTGCGGAAGATGATTGATCGGGAATCTGGAGACCGTAATCAAAATCGCCTTAAGCGACAGTATCGTAAAGCTAATCTCCCTTATGATAAACTGTTGGAATGCTTTGATTTCAATTATCAGACCTCTATCACAAAACGCCAGGTAAATGGTTGGCTTGAATTTGATTGGCTTGATAATAGAGAGAATAAGCTGTTGCTTGGTCCTTCAGGAGTCGGCAAAACCCATCTGGCCATCGGTCTTGCCAGGGAGGCACTACTAAAGGGCTATAAAGTAAGATACTTCAGCATGTGCGAATTTGTGGAAGAAATAATCATGAAAGAGAGCGCAAGTTCCTTCAAAGAGTGGCTTAAGGAATTGCTTAAAAATGACTTGATCATACTGGATGAGCTTGGCTACCTCCCTATAGATCATCGGTACACACATCTATTTTTTCAGTTTATAAATGGATGCTATGAGTACCGGTCAGTATTGATCACCTCAAATAAGATGCCTACTCAATGGGGTAACTATTTTGGAGATGAATCGGTAGCCATGGCAATTTTAGATAGATTAATGCACCATGCCGAAGTAGTTGTAATGAATGGAGACAGTTACAGGTTAAAAGACAAGATAGAACTCCTGAACAAGGCGAGCGAAAAGTTTTCCGACGGTGCCTTTCCGCTACGCTCCAAAGCACCGTCGGAAAACTTCAAAGGATGAAAATAGTGGTGCATTTTAAACTTCCAAAAGTGGTGCACTTTAAAATTCCATTGACACGTTGAACATTGCTTTGGGCAATAATTCCTCGATTTGCTCTACGGAACTCCATCTGAGGTTGTGATAGTTTTTGAAAGTAGATCCCTTAGACCTTTTGGGAAACGAATTATAAGCATCCATCATTATTTGTTCATATTTATGAATCTCGCATCTAATTCCTTTGATGTGACTATGCTCAGTTTTGCTAGCGCTGTTGATTGAGTCATAAATAATGATAAGCAGCTCATACATTATCAACATGGGTATTGGTATTGATATTACTATACCAACTAGTGTACCAACTTCAACCTTAGCTAAGAACATCCAAATTATAGCTACGGAGGTAAGAAATAGGATTACATATAGGAATTTCTTCCCGATTCTTGCGTGTAAAGCTTCTATTGTTTTGTTATGTATATTTATTTGCCTGTCTAAGGCCTCTAAGTGAGTCACAGTCAGATTGGTCCGTATTGCTCGGTATGCAAAATAATGTTGGGCTCAAGATATACCCCGAATCCGTAACAGAAAAGCGATTCTATATGAAAGCAGATTCCGATCACCAATGCTAAATGGATAAGATTAGATAAGTTATTAGCACGATAATGAAAGCCAATACGACAATGAATCCAGCAATGTTAATCTTGCGTGTGTATCTGAGATCAAGCATAACAGCATTTCGCAGATCATTAATTCTCTGTGCCGATAGTATCTCAGCTGATTCAAACTTCTTTTCAAGTAGCCTTGCTAGCACTTCAATCTGCTCCACTAAGCTGGTTTTTACCTTTTCAAGATTGGTTTCAGCAGTATTGTCCAGCTCCTTGATAAGTTTTGTAAGATGATTTGAGTTTTCGCTGACTGATAGTGTTATATTACTGCCTAGCTCCTGTCTGACTTTTTCAATCTCTGTTAGCAGGGTCCTTGAGAATTGCTGTAAATACTGATCTAAGGAGGATGCATCCTGCTTCGCCTGCTGTGCGATGTTGGCCACTGCTTTGTTCAGTTTGTCATGGTAATCCGATCTTAGATCCGTTATCGAAGACGATGCATCCTGAACAATAACTTCAATAGATTTGTTCCATTCACTTAGCTGTGTTTTTAGGTTGGTTAATGCGTTTTCGTAATCTTCAGAGAGCACGCTCAGCTTATCAGACAGTTCAGCATGTTTCAACTCCAGGTTAGCCACTTTTACGAAAAACTCATCTCCCTTCGATCCCGAGTGTTGCGCTTGCAGCTTTAGCTGATCTAATTGATTGATAATGTTCCCAATATCTGCAAACCTATCCTTCAAGGATTCCAGATTATGCTTATATTCGTCTATAGTTAGTTTCAGGTCTTGAGCAATGTGGTCATAATTGTCCATTAGTACCTCCATACTTCATTAGATATTTGTTATGATTTTTAACTAGTTTATTCGTGTATAATGAGAAGATTATTCTGTGGCAAACCTGGTATTCTCGGTCTGCCAGATCTTGTTTAAGAACAGCCAGGAATGGGATGTATACCTGATCAAATATCCGCTCTATACCATCTTCATCAATGTTCTCGAACAATGACGTCCATCCTTTACTAAAATAGTTCATACCGGTGCTAATCATCTCTTGGGTGCTATTGGCAAGACACAACAGAGTCATGGAGCGCAGGATCAGGAGGACGTAGTTATCCGGATACTCTTGCAGTAAACGGGAACATGCCCCTTCCATATGTTCAAGGTTCTCGATCCGGGAACCTTTGGCAGGATCAGCGACCTCATTGATGTACTTGATTATTGTTTCCCATTTCTCTTCTTTGCCTCCATCTGTATCAGTCGTAAGATCGCTGATAAACTTAGAATTAAAGTAGTGGTCTAGCAGATCTCTGATCTCTTCCTTGCTTTTGTGAATACCCAGATCCGCTGTTTGATACATCTCTTGAAGTGCCTGGTTCCTCTTTTTCTGAACGTTTTCATCGAAAAACCTGGAGAGATCATCAAAGACAAGGGTATAACTCAGAAACAGATCTCCTGTATTAAGAAGATCATTCAGAAGAAATAGCCTTTTCTGGACGTATGCGGTTGAGCGATATTTCTCCAAATATACTTCGTAGGTTCTGATAATCGTATCAATGCTAGGTGCCTTAAAATCGATCTCGAAATCACGGCTAGAATAGTCATAAGTATAACCGTCTATAACGCCTAACAATTGAAGCCTGTACATAACAAATTCGCATTGGGTCTTTACCTTCTCAATAAACGCATTTTCACCCTTTTTATCCCATCCGACTTTTTTGGCATGTTGAAGATAGCCAGGATTACAAATTAGTGATTTGTATAGCTGGTTGATCGATATCTTATGGTGATAAACAAGGCTGCTGTTCAGGGCCAATATATCCAAAAGGCTACGCTTATAAACCGGCACCAATATTTCTGCTAACAGAGAGGTGTGTTTCAACGCAAAATCTACTGAAAAATAAAAATCCTT
>Ga0265295_1007651_pt1 | contig 12335 bp, 10 predicted proteins | sample Munlansysbiofilm_FD_192503 | JGI IMG/M metagenome (GOLD analysis project Ga0265295, IMG submission 192503) | Leachate microbial communities from a municipal landfill in Southern Ontario, Canada - Methane capture system biofilm | ecosystem: Engineered > Solid waste > Landfill > Unclassified ... | reverse complement strand
CAGCTGCTCAATATCGATCACTTCCGTCAAGGAAAACCCTTCGCCCTCGACAGCTGCCTTGTCATTTTTGACATGGGAGTGTCCCGCTTTAGTCTTACCTGCGTTGGTGTTTTTCTTTTCTTTCAAGACGTTCTCCTAAATTTTTTCCGCCAAACACACTGGCAGGAGTTGTATACCGACGTACCCATACCAGGTTTCCTGAATAAACCGTCAAGAACATTGGGGCTAATCGACAACCATAATAACCATGGCCTCATCATCATCCGCCGGGCAGCCTCCTGCAAACTTGGAGATGTCGTTGATAATTTCTTTAAGAATAAGTTCGGGACCATCGGAGGCGGCGTTTGTAAATTGCCGCAGCAGGCGGTCCGTCCCGTAACGCTCCCGGGATACGTTAAATCGGTCGGTGACCCCATCCGTGTAAAACAAAATGCGGTCCCCGGGATGAAGGGAGACTTCGAACACCGGCACATCGGCATAAGGTTCCAATCCCATAATAAATACGCTGTCACAGGGGACTTCGGCCGCAGTTTTTTCCGAAAACCGATAGAGGATGGGGAGGGGATGGCCTGCACAGGCAATTCTAAGGGCCCTTCGGGCGGTGTCGTAAACAGCATAGACTGCCGTGACAAAACTTTCCCTGTTCACCTTGCAAAGGTTTTCGTTGATGAAGGAAAGCACTCTGTCCGGTTCGTTAAGGCCGGTGGAACAGGAACGAAACAGGGCACAGGTCATGGCCATCATGACAGCCGCAGGAGCACTGTGGCCTTCCGCATCAGCGACCAGAACGGCCAGAAGCCCACCTGGAAGCATCATAAAATCGTAATAGTCGCCACCGGCATAACGACTGGTTTCATAGTGCACTGCAAGTTTCAGCCCGTGGACCTGGGGCAGACGTTCGGGCAGAAGGTTTCGTTGAAGCTCTGAGACCACCTTAAGCTCGTGCTCCAGCTCATCCCTTTGCTGTTGCACCTCACGATTGAGCCGATGGATCGTAAGGTGGGTATTCACGCGGGCGATGACCTCTTCGGGCTGGAAGGGTTTGGCTACATAGTCCACCGCCCCCAGCTGAAGCCCCCGCACCTTGTCTCCGGTATCACCAAGGGCGGAAAGAAAGATCACCGGGATTTTCTCGGTGTCGGGATTCGCCTTTAACCGTCGGCACACCTCAAATCCGTCGATTCCCGGCATCATTATATCCAGCAAAATAAGATCCGGGCGCACTTTTTGGGCAATGGTCAGGGCGGTCTCGCCATTTTTGGCGACCAGCAGTTTGCAGCCGAGCCTTTCCAGAGTGTTCATCAGAACCTGAAGGTTCGCAGGTTGATCGTCAACCAGGAGAATAGATTCCGTGATCTTGTTTGTTTTTGTCATCACCGCTCCCATATTAATTTCCAGATTCCTTATCCCAGGGTCAGTTGACGATCCATACGGTTGAGCTTATTGCAAGACCCAGAATTTTCTACTCACACTGCCCATGAAAATCTCCTCCCCACGCTCAATCCCCAGCATACTTTACAGCTTACTGAAAATGAAGCAAAGCATCCATGGCAATAAGAATTTTTTTATTTTTTTCCACTACCGTCCTTAGCTTAATAATTACCAAATTCATAAAAATTATTTTTGGCAAATATTACCAGGGAAAAAATGAGTTGTCAAAATGAATGCCTGAATTTTTCCCTTATCTTTCCTTTTTGCCTTTTCCCCTTTTTGAATTTCAGGTATCTAACAATCGTTTAAAAAGACGGGCAAAATTACGCCGGTCAAGACGAGTCAATCCATAGGCCTCTGCCCTTTCCATGGCCTGGCTATACTCCCTATCAGAGATTACGCCATCAAGCTCGGGAAACCAACGAGCTTTGCCCGAAACTCTATATTGATCCATAATATTAACATAACAGTTAACCGATATATCTTCGGCCAGAAACTTTAGAATAGCGTTGGTCTCTGCAGCACCGCCGGGCATAAGGAGGTGTCGGACCATTAGTCCCTGTACCGCCTTCCCTTTTTCATCTATCCTGAGATCTCCCACCTGCCGCTGCATCTCTTTCAAGACCAGGCGGGCCATTTTCGGATAATCCCCAGCCCGGCATATCTCCTGGCTGAATCAACAGACTAGAACTTAAAATCCGGCATATAGATATCTACTATACCGTCCAGCAATTGCAGAGACGCAACACTGTCATATCCACTGCTGTTATAAACAAGAGGCCCGGGAAGACCGTTTTTGACTGCATGGGGAAGTGCCGCAAGAATTTGAGGCACAACATGGGTTGGGGTGACCAGATTGATATTACCGCAACCCTGTTCCTGCAAATCCACCATCACCTTGGCAAGATCCAGTTCGTCAACCGGGAAACAGCCAGACCTTTCAGAATGGCTGATATCGTAATTCTGGCAAAAGATGCAGAGCAGACTGCAACCGCAGAAAAAGATGGTTCCAGAACCGTGCTTACCCACCAGTACAGCCTCCTCCCCAAAATGGGGCCCATAGCTGATAATCTCTGAGCCCTTTCCGGTACGACACAGGCCAAGCTCGCCAGCCAGGCGGTCCACATTACCAAGCTCGCCAGCCAGGCGGTCCACATTACATTGACGTGGGCACAGCGTACATTTTTGCAACAGCCTTTGACTCTCAACAATTCTTTGAGCCAGAAGACCTGAATTTGCAGCTGCCAGATAGGAACTAACCATTATACCACCATGAATATTTCTCGACCACAATCATTTGTCTGGGCTTGGTTCTAACTTGGTCCAGAAGGTCAACAAATTTTGATGATGCAATTTCAAAGGTCTGATATTTCATCAAATTTTGAATAACCACGCTAACCGGTCTATATCAGCGGGCGAAGATAGGACCAAGCCCCAACCATCAATTATGACAAATGACCGACATCATGATCAAGGCAATCTTATTTTAAATAATTCTCAAAAGCTTTGAGTCCATTTTTGCCGTCAATGGTTTCAATTCCGTTGAACCATGGCGTATAGACTTCAGGATGGTCTTTTATCCACCTGAGACCGGCTTCACGGGGGGTGAGATTATTATCTTCATCAAGCATGGTCATTATCTGATTCATCATTGGGATGGGAAACTTAAAATTTTTAAGAAATGCTGCGACATTAGGTTGTTCTTTGTCAAACCCCGTTCTTATATTTGTGTAAACAGTTGCTGTACCGTTGTTCTCTCCAAATGTCTCTGGAGTTGAACCTGTAAGATAAGTCATATCAATAAATTCATTCATAGAATGTGGAGCCCAGCCAAGAAAAACAATCCATTTTTTTTCTCGTGTGTAGGATTTCACCTGGGAAAGCATTCCTGCCTCACTTGAGGGGATAAGCTCAAAATCTTTAAGATCGAACATATTTTTATCAATCATGCTCTGAATAATAAGGTTTCCGTCATTTCCTTCTTCAATACCGTAGATTCTCCCTTCAAGTTTGTCTTTAAATTTTGCAATGTCTGAAAGATCCTTGAGCCCTTCCTGAGCAACATAGGTTGGAACTGCAAGGGTATATTTTGCCCCGGGCATATTTACTACAAAGTTTACAACAGATCCTTTTTCAAAATATTTTTGTGCAATGTTTCTCATTGACGGATACCAATATCCAAGAAAAACATCACCGTCTCCTGTTTCAAGGGCCTTGTATGCTATTGGAACAGAAACCATAGTATTTGAGGCTTCATATCCAAGACTTTTAAGAGCATCTACACCAAGCTCTGTTTTGACTGTCACTCCTGTCCAGCTTACGCTTACAAATTTAACTTCATCCTTTGCACTGGCAATGCCTGTGAAAACAAGGGATAAAACCATAATAAATATAAAAATTGTCTGTTTGAACCTCAGCATTTGTACTCCTTTGATTTTTGTGACTGACACACCTGATGCCGCCCACTTATTATAATCGTTGGGTTTTACACCCCAACCGCCAAGGCCAGCAGTTCAAGTTTTTGATGTCAGCCTGGCGATACCTACTATAGCTTATAAATTTTGAACCGACATGACAATTGCAGGCTCAAGACTTGCCAAACCAATTGATCGGCTTATTTGAAAAATTCTCGAAAACATGTTTGATTTCGCAATATTCATGAAAACCTTCCCGTCCAAGTTCTCTTCCAGTTCCGGACTGTTTGTAACCTCCCCAGGGAGCTTTGGCAAAATAAACGTTGAAATCATTTACCCAGATTGTTCCGAATCTCAATGCCTTTGAGAATCTTTCGATACGCGGGGGAGAACTTGTCCAGAACCCTGCAGAGAGACCATACTTTGTGTCGTTTGCAAGCTTTAAAGCCTCGTCATCGGAATAAAATTTCTCAACGGTAATTACCGGGCCAAAGCTTTCTTCCTTAACAATTTCCATATCGGCAGTACAGCCTGTAAAAAGTGTTGGAAGATAAAAAAACCCGTTGTTCAGCCGTTCGTCATCCGGCCGCTTTCCACCTGTTTCTAAAATAGCTCCTTCGTTAAGGGCAAGGGTTACATAGCTTTCGATTTTTTCTCTATGCTCCTTTGAAATGAGAGGACCCATTTCCGTTGACTCATCAAACCCGCTGCCAAGTTTTATTTTTTCCATTCTTTTTTTAAGCTCTGCAACAAATTTATCGTGGATTTTATCCTCAAGCATAAGCCTTGTACCTGCGGAACATATCTGACCCGCATGGAAAAAAACAGCATTGAGAGCGAAATCAAGGGCAGTTTCAATATCGCAGTCAGAAAAAATTATATTGGGATTTTTTCCACCAAGCTCCAGTGCAAGTTTTTTTACATTTGAAGTTGCCGCTTTCATTATAAGTTTTCCGGTTTCAATACCGCCTGTAAAAGAGATGAGATCAACTTCACAAGACTGCGCAAGTTCTGAACCAACTCCGTCGCCAGGGCCTAAAACAAGATTTACAACCCCCTGGGGAAATTCTGCCTCTTCGGCAAGTTCAGTTATTTTTATTGCAGTAAGAGGAGTGATTTCACTTGGCTTCATTACAATAGTGCATCCTGCTGCAAGTGCAGGAGCCATTTTCCATGAAGCCTGCAAAAGAGGATAATTCCAAGGAGAAATCTGTCCGCAAACCCCCACGGGCTCAAGTACAGCCTTGCTTGATGTGTCTGGGAAAGGAGAATCAATGATATACCCTCGGTCATCCTCGGCGAGCGATGCATAGTATTTAAAAATATCTGCAATCCCGTCCATATCCCAACGGCTTTCTTCAATTGTTTTTCCTGTATCCAGACTTTCAAGACGTGCGAGTTCCGCATGATCCCTTAAAATAAGGTCATGGATTTTATAAAGGTAATTAGCCCTTTCAGACCCTGAAAGATTTGGCCATACACCCACATCAAATGCAGCCCTTGCCGCCTTTATTGCTTTGGCACTATCCCTTTGATCTCCTTCGGCAACCTCGGCTATTACACTTTGATCAAAGGGATTTATTATCTTCCTGGTCCGTTTAGATTCGGATTCAACCCATTTCCCATTTATAAACATTTTTTTTAACATATCAAAACCTTTTATGGCCTTAATCATAAGTGCGGCCATTTGTAATAATTACTGATTTGGCATTGCAGCTTGAGTTTAACACAGCAAAACCTAACATTAATTAAAAAAAATTGCAATTATTGGGCTTTCCCCCAAATCCACCGCCTGTTTTTGAGGCACCTCCAAAGGCTCTTTTTGAAGTTTTTTTTCAAATTGATGCCTGTCTGAGCAGGAAACTTAAACTGTTTATTATCACCCGTATCAGACAAAGATTATTGTTTTTTATTCATCAGCATGAAATTTGGGACTGACACTTGAAAACGGGTGATTTTGACGGATCTGGACAATCCAATTACATTGGCTATATTCATTATGGAGACTGACAAACCTGCCAGCGAGTCATACCTGTTTGGTTTTTTTTAATCATACTTGAATGGAAGCATGCCTTGTGTCATAATTTGTTTCACCTCGTTGATGGTAGATTTTTGATTCCACAAATATTCCATCTGCTTGAACCATCAAGCGTAACGGGGTTTTTCTTTTTTTAGGCGGTGAATTGGGGGAAAAACATTTTAACTTGATCGTCGAGCTACCTTAATTGTCGAGTTAGACAAAGGAGAAAAGAATGGACGAATCAATCAAAAAATCATCACAATTGTTAAGGGATGCAAAATATGCGGTTGTATTAACCGGGGCTGGAATGTCAACGGAAAGCGGGATTCCGGACTTCAGGTCTAAGGATGGATGGTGGAATAAAATAGACCCGGCTACTGTGGCAACCATGGATGCCTTTGAAAACAATTATGAACTCTTCAGGGAATTTTACCAACATAGAATTGCCGCATTAGAACCCTGCAAACCTAACCCTGGACACAAAATCTTAGCTGATTGGGAAACAAAAGGTATAATAAAATGCATTGTCACACAGAACATAGACGGATTCCATGGTGAAGCTGGTAACAAGAGAGTCTACGAACTGCATGGATCGATTGGTGATATTAAATGTTATACCTGTGGTGAAAAGAACCAAAAAGAAAATTTCATGAACAATAATTCCTGTCCTACATGCGGAAGGAAATTAAGGCCGGGGGTTGTTCTTTTTGGGGAAAGCCTTCCAGCAACGATCTGGGAGAATGCCTATGAAGAGATAAGCAAATCGGATCTGATCGTTGTGATGGGTACAAGCTTAAATGTAAGCCCTGTCAACAGCCTGCCCTTTGTTACAAAAGGAAAAAAGATTTTAATCAATATGGAAGAGACAGAACTAGACACAAGATTTGATCTGGTTATAAATGACAAGGTGGGATGGGTCCTGAGCATGGTAACGGATGCCTTATAAAAAACCTTGGGTAGCAATACTTACCTACAACAAAAAAGGACGGAAATCGCTTTTATGAAAAGAAACAAGTATCTGGACATGATTCTTATTTGCTTATTGATACTGGTTTGTTTTTCCAACAGTTATGCACAAACAGGTTCTCCTGATGAAATCAGCATCACCATTCCTCATAATGTGATTAACAACTTTATCAGGGCTGCGTTGCCTCTAAAACTTGAGAATGGGCCTTATTTAAAAGGAAATGTATGGATTCAAACAATTGATCAGGTCAAAATCACCTCCAATAAAATTGAGCTTGAGATGATTATTCAAGGCAAAGACCTAAAAGTTGAAACCCATCTGGGCAAAAAAGTGATGTTCTTTGATATTGGCAATCTCAATGCAGCATTCAGCTGTGATGCTTCTATTCGTTATGATGCATCCAAACGGTTGCTTTATATTACGCCGAACATTCTGAAAAAACCCAATGAAAACGATGCGAATCAATTTTCGGATAGCCTGCTCCAGGTGCTGTCGTTGGCCAATGGTACGGAATACCCAGTTGAAATTAAAAAAGTTCAGCCATTTGTCACAAAAATCGGTGAGGACTATTTTAATATCGATATAGACATTACCCATATCTCCACTGAAAGGGGTGCAGTTTTAATCCGTGGCCTGCCAAAATTTAAAAGAACAACCAATTGAACTTTAGGACTTGGTTCTATCTTGGTCCAAAAGGCCAATAAGTTTTGATGATTCCACTTCAAAACCTGATATCTCATCAAATTTTGAATAACCACGCTAACCGGTCTATATCAGTGGACGAATATAGGACCAAGCCTGAACTTTAAAAACTAACAATCGTTTAAAATAGCATAGCCATGAACCGATGATTATAGTGGCCGGTGGATGTCAAGCAAGTTGTCACCTCTATTAAAAAAATACTTCCTTCAGTTGATCCTAAAAACATCGTTTCTGTCCGCAAAAGCTTTCCATGACCTCCGACGTGGCTGTTTTGAGGCCCATTCTCGGAGCTGACTTCTACCTCCGCTGGCGTGAGTGGCAAATCAAAAATTGTTGTAAGTTCCGAATTGTCTTTTTCGAAAAATTCAACCGGGTTTGAAGCTTAAATTGAGGAAAAAACTGTCTTGACATTAGGGTCCACTATAATGTATGGAAAATAACAATTTGCAATTGAGTTAAGCATGGGGACGGGCAACCACAGAGGGTTGCCCCTACATCACCGGCGATAACTATTTGCGATGCCGATAGAAAGGTTCTCCTGATGGTGCTTCAAGGGCGTTGCCAAGGATAAGGTCTGCGGCCTTTTCTGCGATCATCATCACAGGCGCGTAGATGTTACCGTTAGTCACACAGGGCATTACCGAGGCATCCACCACCCTTAAATTTTCAACCCCCCAGACCTTCATGGAATCGGGGTCCACAACGGCCATGTCATCGGTTCCCATCTTGCATGTGCACGATGGATGAAGCGCGGTTTCCGCATCCTTTGCAACCCAGTCAAGAAGATCCTTGTCGGTCTGGAGGTGATTTCCGGGAGAGATCTCACCTCCGTTGAACTCGTCAAAGGAAGGCTGATTCATTATTTTTCTGGCACAACGGATGGTTTCCAGCCACTCTTTTCGGTCCTGATCCGTTGACAGGTAATTAAACCTGATGGCCGGATGTTCTTCAGGATCGGTTGACTTTAACTTGACCGAGCCCTTGGAGTTGGAATACATGGGGCCCACATGTACCTGGTATCCATGATCGGCACTTGGCTGACTCCCGTCATAACGAATGGCAAGGGGCAGGAAATGGAACTGAAGGTTGGGATATTCCACCTCGTCGTTGCTCCTTATAAAACCACCTGCCTCAAAATGGTTGGTGGCGGCGGCTCCCTTTCTGTGGAATAGCCATTGATAACCGATAAAGGGTTTTTTCCACCATTTAAGCGAAGGATTCATGGACACGGGTTTTTTACTCTTGTACTGGATATAAACCTCAAGATGATCCTGCATGTTCTCCCCCACCCCGGGAAGGTCATGGACCACGGGGATGCCAAGTTCTTGGAGTTCTCGAGCATTACCCACCCCTGAAAGCAATAAGGTCTGGGGAGTGTTGATGGCTCCGCCGCAGCAGATTACTTCACCGCCCAAAACCGTCCTGGGTCTACCTCGTTTGCCCTTTTTAAACTCTACACCAACGGCCTTTTTACCCTCAAACAGAATTTTAGTGGTCATGGTCCTGCACACAAGATCCAGGTTTGGTCTTTTTTTCAGCACGGGATGGAGATAGGCCCTTGCTGCGCTCATCCTTCGGCCCCGGCTGATGTTTCGGTCAAAAACTCCAAAACCCTCCTGGCGAAAACCGTTGACATCATCGGTCAAGGGATAGCCAGCCTCTTCTGCGGAATTGAGGAAAGCTTTGAAAAGAGGGTTCTTGCAGGGTCCTGTCTCAAGTATCAGGGGACCTTGAGTTCCATGATACTCGTCCCCTCCCTTTATTCGATTCTCAGCACGAATAAAATAAGGCAGGCTGTGGGCGTAATCCCAATTTTCCATGCCTGGTTCCTTTGCCCATTTTTCATAATCCATTGCATTACCACGGATATAAATCATGCCGTTGATGGACGACGAACCTCCAAGGACCTTTCCCCGGCCATGGAAAACCCGTCGACCGTTCATATGGGGTTCAGGCTCACTTTCGTAGCACCAGTCGTAAAATTTATTCCCCAGAGGAAAGGTCAATCCAGCAGGCATATGAATAAACACATCCCAGATGTAATCGGGGCGCCCTGCCTCTAACACCAGAACATTAGTCGAAGGATCAACACTCAGCCGGTTTGCAAGCACACACCCGGCAGATCCTCCGCCAATGATTATATAGTCATAGTTTTTCTTCATGTAGCAAACTCCTTTCTAAGGCCTTGATCGTAATATCGACCTGTTGGTTTGGCGTTACAGATTGGATTAAACAGAGCGAAACCTAACATTTTTTTAAGAAACTTACAATTACCTGGTTCCGTTCCTCAGCAATTCACCACCTACTACCTACTATCAACAAACACCCTTAACGTGATAATAGCTTGAACGATCGCTCCTGTCGATAAACCCAAGCTCAAGGCTTGCGTACCAGGCAGAGGTGAAGGTTGCCCGGTCTGCACTCCAGAGGCTGTTCTGGCTCAGGTCAAACAGCGGTTCAAGGCAGATGCCCGCCCCCTGGGTCACTTGGGACGGTGGAGTTATGATGGTCACAAGCTCAGCCGCTGTCGGCATTCGCCAGCAATCAAACCCCTGGTATTTTTTCTGGTTCAAACCATCGATATAGGCGTGTCCCTCTTTCCAGTTAACCGGGAAACGAGTGCCTGAGACCTGCCATATAAGGCCTGTACCGTGGTCGACAACCAGGGTTTCTCCGAGGAGTTGCAGATGTTTTTTCTCAACCTGCTTTGGGCGCATGAGCTTGTCCAGACCAAAGGCTTGTCTGGCATCGGACCTGGATATCTTCGCCGGGACGTCACGAATTTTACGCATGCCCCTTAAAGGTTCCGGCTCTTCCAGCCAATCCTCAGGCAATGAACAAATCTTGGATTTTTTCTCGGCCCAGGCAACCCCAAGTTCCTTGAGCTCCCCAGCCATGGCGTCAGCATCTTTAAAACGGTCTGTGGGCAAATGAGCCATTGCCCGATTAAAAAAATCGTCCCAGCTCGTGTCAAGGTCGGGGTTATTATCAGTTGCCCGATAAGTGCCCTGGCTTGTTTTTTCCGGCAATCGGCCGGTGAGCATCCTGAAGAGCATCACCCCCACGGAAAAAAGATCTGTGGTTTCATCCACCCCGTCTGGATCCTTTTCCTGCTCAGGGGAGGCATAATAGGGGGACCCCACCTTGAGACTTTCATGACCCTGGAAGATTTCGTTCCTGAGCTTGGAAAGACCGAAATCACAGATCTTTACATTGTCAAGGTCGTCAAGAAGAATGTTAAAGGGCTTTATGTCCCGATGAATAATCGACCGATCGTGGAGACAGGCAAGACCGTCCAGAATCTGCAGGCAGTATCGAACGGAACGTTCGACCGGGATAATCCTTGTCGGTAGTTCAACTTCATAGGATTCTCCCATGAGGGAACCAAGGTTGTTCGAGTAGAATCCCATTGTATAGTAGGGTTTTCCCTCAAAGCGGTCAAAGTCAAGAATCTCAACCACATGGGGATGACGAACCGAGGCAAGGGTCACGGCTTCTGCTACAAAAAGATCCTCCACGCCCTGCTCGCCCATGAGGGTAGTTAAAAGCGGCTCAGGCTCAAGGAGTTTTAACGCTCCAATCTTTCGGGTAACCGGGTATTCCACCTTGAACACCTTGCCCATTCCGCCCTTACCGAGTAAACCTTTAACTTTAAATTTTCCTATGTATTTCATTGCATCTTATCTTATTATTGGTCTTTTGTTGGTCATGGTTTTTATTTTTTATTTTTGGTTTGGTTTTGTTCTTATCTTAGGAGCGTTTCAACAATTTATCCGCATACACTTCGGGAATAGCGGTTTTACGGATTTTCATGGCAGTAGTATGGTAATCGTAAGGAACAAACAATACCTCCAGACGTCTGGTTTCTGTATCAAACAGAAGCGCTTTGGCCCAGGGATTTTCATCCCTGGGCTGCCCTACACTGCCAGCATTCACAATGTATTTTTTTTGTCTATCTAGAAGAATCTCACCCTTGTTAAGATCCTGGTGGGTGAGAGTACCATTTTTATCAAGGATTATCAAACCCAGCTCGTGGGTGTGGCCGACAAAACAGATCCACTGATCCATGGCTTGCATTTTTCTCTTAAGGATTACGTCTGACAGCTGAAAGAGATAGACAAAGGGAGAATCCGGGGGCACTCCATGTACAAATAGAAGATCCTCAACAACCATACTTTGGGGCCATCCCTTGATGAGTCTCTTAAACCTGGGTAAAAGATTTTCCTCGGTATGAACTGCCGCCTTTTGTGCAACCGGGTTAAAAGTAGCAAGAAAGGACGGGGAGATAACCGCCATCTCATGGTTGCCCAGAACCGACAAAATATTTCGCTCTTCAACAATCTCCATAACTGAGTTGGGGTCTGGTCCATAGCCCAGGTTATCCCCAAGGCTGATAATCCGGTCAAAGGCTCTCCACCCGCCCTGGAAGGTCCGATTCACATGGGCAAACACCTCGATAATTGCCTCCAAATTTGCGTGGATATCTGATAAAATGATCAACCGCATATTTATTCGTCCCCATTATACCTAAAAAATGTGCACGCTCTTTTCGGGTATGGCTATCCAGGTGGCATCTCCTGATTTAAGCCTTTTTTTTACAACCTGCCTTCGGGTCCATTGGGCCATGAACTCAATCCCGTTTATCTGGATAAAAACGTCAAGGCCCCAAAGGCATACCCTTCGGCCATTTGTACTGGTAATAGGAAACACATTCTTCATACCCACAAATTGTGCCACAAACGGTGATCCTGGCTGTTCAAAAAGCTCCTGAATAGTTCCGGTCTGTTCAATCTTTCCCCTG
>Ga0265295_1007650_pt1 | contig 12341 bp, 15 predicted proteins | sample Munlansysbiofilm_FD_192503 | JGI IMG/M metagenome (GOLD analysis project Ga0265295, IMG submission 192503) | Leachate microbial communities from a municipal landfill in Southern Ontario, Canada - Methane capture system biofilm | ecosystem: Engineered > Solid waste > Landfill > Unclassified ... | reverse complement strand
TATTGTTTTTAAAGGATTTCACGCACTAAAATTATGCACAAAAGATATGTAGTACGGTGGTACTCTTCACCACGGGTAAAGTTTAAAAAGACCAAGTATTGGATATATCCCAAGGTTGATGCTGATAAAGAAGGCATAAAATATAAGATTGTTGACAAGTTTGCCGATATTGAGATTGGTGACAAAATACTTACGGAAGACGGCTATATTATAGACTGTATTGATAAATTTGAATATCTGAATAGTGTTGTACTTGTGACACCTGTCGGCACATTCCTTGAAGGTGTATCAAAGCTGTTGGCACTGCCTGTGACAAATAAGGTCAGGGACATAAAGGGCTTTAAAGACCTGAAGCTGGAACATGGAACGTCAGAACTCTATGACATATTTTTTGAAAAGTATCTTGAAGCACCTGATGATTCTCTGTCAAATATTATGCGCAGGGCAATGGCAGAATATTATGATATGTCGGAAGAGAAGATAGCACCCTTTTATGTGATGACTAAAGTACATTCCCTGATGCATAAAGATTTAATGAGAGGCGTAATTATGAGAGATGTGGCTGAAAACTATAAAAATACCCTTGAAAAAGTAACAACCGAACTCAATTCAGAGATTATACGTGAACTGGAAGCCGAAGGCATTACGCCTAAGACCATTGCACAAAAGATAAAACAGCTTCTTGATGATGAGGATTCAAAGGTTGTCCTGCAGGGACTGAGGGAACTTAATAAGATTGTAGATGCTTATCCCAAAAAGATGACTGGCAAGGCGGAATGGAAGTCTCCCATGCTACACCTGAAACCTCATGAAGCAGAAAAGATAAAAGAGCTGTCAGAAAGTGGTGTAAACAATGGAGAGTAATCCTACGGATTTTGGATATATTGCACTAAATCTGTGCAAAAAGCTGGATTCTGCTGATATAGAATCTGCATATATGCCTGTGGATACATTCGGCAGGCATTATGACATGTATATTGTAAATGTGGAGCTGTTGGATGGTGAACTGGAAAAACTGATTGCAAAGGCAAGTATGATACGGCAGGAAATGCTGGCTGATAAGGATACAGATGTCAGTTAATCTTGATATTAAAGATATTCAGGATTTAAGAGATAAGATGGAGCACAACCTTGAACTCTTTGCAACGGTTGTACTAAATGAACATCTGTACTATAAGACCGCCGAACATCAAAAAGATACTTACCGCTTATTGCAGACAAAGACGGACAAACCGAGAGTTATTATTCTTCCCAGGTCGCACTCAAAATCCACTATGGCTACTTTAGCCTATCCGTTATGGTGTATTGCCTATCAGAAAAAGCATTTTATTGTCATTGTTTCTGAGACGGAAGCACAAAGTAAATTTTTTCTTGAAGCCATAAAAGATGAAATAGAGTTTAATGAACGGTTTCATTTGTTTTACGGCAATTTAAAGAACAAAGAGAAGTGGGCTGAGACTGAAATTGAAACAATTAATACCGTAAAACTTGTTGCAAAGGGCACCGGCCAGAAACTGCGCGGGTTAAAGTGGGGAAAATATCGCCCCGATGCCGTTATTCTGGATGATATTGAATCTGAGGGCAATACCGAAACAAAAGAGCAGCGTGATAAGTTAAAACGTTGGATATTGGGGTCTGTCAGACCCTGTATTGATAAAGACGGTGAAATTATATATATTGGCACTATTGTTCACGAAGACAGTTATCTGAATCAGATACGTTTTGACAGAGACCATTTTGTTGTAAATGACAGCAAGTATTGGCAGGTGATTGATGATAATTGGGAAAAGCCGTTGTGGGAAGAACGGTGGACTGTCAAAGCATTAAGAGAACTGCTGACAGGAGAATTTAAGGGCAATGAAGATGTGTTTTATCAGGAATATTTTAACAGACCTATATCTCCACAGTCACAGATATTTAAACCTGAGTATCTGAAATATTATCCAGACGATGCTGAAATAAAATTTGAAGGAAGCACTGCTTATTTAAGGCTTCCCGCAGGACAGACAGAGGAAGGTACTGAAACAGAAGACGGATTGTTCCGTGATGTACCTGTATATGTCTATATCGGTGTTGACCCCGCACTTGGTAAGGCACATGGTGATTATACAGCAATTATGGATATAGCTATAACCCCTGAGAACAATGTGTATGTTCTGCACTATATAAGGGAAAAGCTGAATCCCACACAAACAATAGATGCAATATTTGACAGATGCAGAATATATAAAGACAGCCTGTTTAACATAAAGATTGAGACTACCGCCTATCAGGAAGCACTTGTAACATTTATGCGGGAGGAGTCAAGGCGTAAAAACATCTTTCCACGTATTGTCGAAGTGAAGCCCCGAAAATCTAAAGGTGAAAAATATTCCGACAGAAATACGGGACTTGAGCCAAGATTCAGAGCAGGGCAGATTCACATACGTCCAAGTATGACAGATTTGAAAATGGAACTTATTACGTATCCCAAGTCGGCACATGACGATTTGATTGATGCCCTCTGGAACGCTCTATATAAGTCTTATCCGGCACATAAGAGTATCCGAAAAGAGGTTACAAAAAAAAGTTCTTGGAAAAGAGAAAAAAAATTGTTAAATTGGAGAGTACAGGCATAAAGTAATTATTTACAAGCAAAAATTGCATCAAGAGAGGATTTTATGCAATGAAAGATAAAATTGACATGAGACTTGTATTTTTGGATATTGCCAAAACCGTTAAAAACGGATACCATGGGCAATTTATTATCAGCGTTCAAGGTGGTGAAATCAAAAGTGTTATCTTTAAGGAATCAAAAGATTTGAGAAATTATACAGCCGAGGCTAAGAATGGCAAATAAAGAGATTGACAAAAGGGTCCACGAAAACAAAATACTCCTGACAGATTATAGCCCGTACCATGATACGTGGAAAAATCAGGCTAAACTGAACAGGGATTATGTTTTCAATAAACAGTGGACTGATGATGAAGTTGAAGTCCTGAATGAAAGAGGGCAAGCCCCGACTGTTATTAACAGGATACACCCCGTTGTAGAACAGAAGCTGGCTATTATGGCTGCACGTGACCCTGGGGTGCGTTGCCTTGCACGTGAAGATAGCGATGTCAAGGTGGCAAAACTCTTGCAGGATATTATGCAATATATCTGGTATATATCAGACGGTACGGTAAAATATCGGCAAGCCCTTTCAGACTGTATTATTACAGGCTTGGGGTTTATGTACTGCTATCTGGATAAATATGCTGATGACGGGTTTGGAGAAGTAAAATTTGGATATGCACATGGTGAAGATGTCTATGTTGACCCTAACTCAAAAGACCCCTTATTCAGTGATGCAGAAAATATTCTGATTGTAAAATATCCCACACGTGAACAGTTAAAGATGCGTATGCCAGACAAGGCTTCTAAGATTGATAAGATTGCAGGGACAGCTGAACCTTATACGACATCTAACATGTATGCCTCTGACGGTCAGACGGTATTGGGTGATGTGGGTGATACTACAACTGAAAAGATTGAAGTTATTGAACGTTATCAGAAAATACGTGTTAAGTTTGTTCGCTTTGCATATCAGGGGGAAGATGGACAAATACATGAAGAAGTCCTTGAACAGAATGCTTTTGCCGATTGGGTAAAAGAAAACGGAGTTCCTATAAAGTCGTTTGAGTTTTTCAGAACCCGTGTTAAAATGATTGTAACGGCGGGTGACGATTTTATGTATGAACATGTCCTGCCGGTTAGTGAATATCCGATTGTCCCCTTTTCCAATGTATATACGGGCTCTCCATACAGTATGGGTGACCCCGCATTTCTGATTGGAATACAGGATTTGATTAACAAGATGTATTCCCTGATGATTGCACATGCCACTACATCTACATCTCCCAAAGTGCTTCTGCCTAAGGGAAGTGTTGAAGACAGAGATGAGTTGGAGAAGCAATGGAGCAAGCCGGGGTCTATCATTGAGTATCTGCCCGAGCAAGGTGCACCAGTTCCCGTACCGCCTGTACCACTGCCTAACGCACTGTATCAGCTTGCAACTGACGGTAAATATGAAGTGGAATACGGGTCGGGTATCTTTGCACTTATGCAGGGGTCTCCACAGCAGACACCTAATACTTATAGGGGTATTCTTGCCGTTGAGGAATTTGGAAATCGCCGTATTACATACAGGCTGAAAACAGTTGAACTTGCACTGTCACGGCTGTTTCAGGTTGCTCTTGAATATGCACAGTCGCATTATACGATTGAAAAGACTTTCCGTATTGTAGAACCCAATGGTATTCCACGGGATATTAAGGTTAATATACCAAGTGCCTATGACCAGTATGGAAAGGTGGTGGAAAGAATAAATGACATTACCGCTGGCAAATATGATGTAATTGTCATTGCGGGTTCAACACTTCCGTCCAATAGATGGGCACTTGCAGAAGAATATCTCAAATGGTATCAGATGGGCCTGATTGATGATGTTGAAGTGCTTAAAAAACTTGATATTTTTGACCGTGAGGGTGTACTTGAACGTAAGTCTCAGATTGGTCAGCTGATGAATCAGAATCAGCAGTTGGTCGGAACGGTTGAAGAAATGTCTAAACAGCTTGCAAAGATGCAACGTGAACAGACAGACCATGAAAAACAATTGGAACTCACCGAGTTCAAGGCTAAGGTTGATGCCTACCTTGACAGAATTAAAAACAGTGTTAAGCTATATGACTCAATGCTTAAAAATAGAACTAAAACTTTACAAAAAGAATATGAGTTAAATATGAAGGATACCCTGCAAGAGCAGGCTTCTTCACCACAAGGAGAGTAAGTGATGACAGAAAAAAAGACAGAGGACACCCGTGAGAAGAATCAGGACACAATGGAGTTTGAAAAGGATGACTTGACAGGCACAGTCACGCTGAAGGACATCTTTGATGATGTGGGAGAAGCGTTGACAACCCCTGAAGAGGAATCCTATGATAATCCTGAAGGTTCTGGAGAGGCTGACGGCTCTGAAACGTCTGCAGTGCAAACGGGGGAAGAATCTGAATCAAGTCCTGAATCAGATGCTTCTCAGGATGAAGGTAGTGAAGAGGACAATGACAAGAAACGGTATGAGTATTGGCAAAGCCAGTATGACAAACTGAAGGCTGAGGTTGAATCAAAGAAACAAGAACTGGAGCAGGTTGAGGCTTTGAATGAAGCTATTAAATCTGACCCACAACTTCTGAGAATGATTCAGGATTATTATACTCAGCCACAGAATGGCGTACAACCGCAAGCCGATACAAGACAACCGCAGAAGTCAGAACTCCCCGAACCGCCTAAAAAACCTGATAATTATGACCCGTATGAGGCTTATAATGAACCCGAATCGGACAGTTATAAGTACAGGACTAAGTATGAACAATGGATGATTGAACAGGCGGAACAGAGGGCCTATCAACGTTCTCAGGAATTCTATCAGAAGCAGCTTGACTTCTATGCAAAACAACAGCAGGAGCAACTTCGGAAACAGAAAGAACAACAGGTTCTAAATGATTTCCGTATGCGGCACCCTGATGTGTCTGAAGAAAAGTTTAATGATTTTCTTAAGTGGGCAAATGATCCTAAAAATATGAACTTTGATAATGTCTGGAAACTGTATGATGCGATTACATCAGACAATCAGAAACAGAAGTCCGCAGAAGCTATGGTTGCCGAAAAACTTCGCAGAACACAGCAAGTACCAGATTCATTTGCGGGGATAGGTTCTCCCGAACAGCCCCCACAAGACCCTACAGATACGCTCTGGTCATCCATTAAAAAATATGGAAATATTGAAAGTCCTTTTTAAAGGAAAGGATGATTTGGAGGTAACCGATGTCGATTACTTATAACTCAGGCTCAAAAGGTACCTATGTTTCTTCCGCCTCCGTCATGTATGATAGCAGACGTAAGTGGAATCTTAGTGACCGAATTCATGAGCTTGTACCATCTGAAACTCCGTTTTTGACAATGTTGGCTCGGACAAAGAAACGTATGATTTCTGACCCCGATGTCAAGATGTTTGAACACAGAGCACACTGGTTAAATAACATTACTTATTCTGTCTCCAGCACAGCCGGGTGTGCTTTTAGTGCGTCTGCTGCCGGTGCTACGGGGGCACTTAACCTTAAAGCTACAAATACACCCAATTCCACTATCAAGAAAGGTGATATTCTTCAGATTCTTGATGCCAGCGATAAGTCAAAATATGCAAATATTCTTGTGACTGCCGATGGCGCGGGGAATTCGGTTTCCTGGAAACTTATCACAAATACTCCCGGGTTTACCCCCGCGGAAGATGATAAGGTACAGCGGATTGGAAATGCTTTTGAGGAAAATGCCTCTAAGGGTAATGGATATACCGATAACCTGGAAACAATCTGGGCATCTACTCAGATTTTCAGAACTCCGTTTGGAATTTCCCGTACATTGCGGAAAACAAGTCTGAATGGCGGGAATGAATGGGCACGTATCCTTGCAGACAAAGGGCGTGAGCATAAAGTGGGTATCGAACGTACCCTGCTTTTTGGCGAACGCTATTCCGGTACCGCCGGAGACCCATTCGCCGCTCCGTCTAACGGCGTCCTTCTGGGAAGCACACAGCCATTGAGAACGTCTCACGGTATTATCAATGCTACTGTTTATGGTGACACAAATATTGGTATTGGCGGAAGCCGTGAGTTTAATAACACAAAAGCCACTTATACATATTATGACTTCATGGATGACATGGAGGAAATCTTTGAGTTTGGTTCAAGCTCTAAGACTGTATTGGCAGGCATGAGTGTTATTACATTCTTCAACAAGCTGGCGGCTGCCGAAGGTGATCTTGTTCTCGATTCCAAGGAAAAGGTTTTTGGATTGGATATTTACCGATTCAAGACGCCTGCCGGAGAATTGAACTTTGTCTGGCACAAACTGCTTCGGGAACAATATGCAAACTTTGCGGTTGTGGTTGACATGGCAAATGTTGAGTATCTTGTTTTCGAAGACACTTCACTCAGAACAGGAATTGAAACTCCTGGTACTGATGGTACGGAAGCTGAGTACCTGTCCGATGTCGGATTGGCTGTAACGCTTCCTGAATCACATGCCGTAATGCGGTTTAGCTAAGAGGAGGTTAACTTATGTCTGGATATTATCCAAGAAGTAAACGGAAAGCTCCTCAAGCTACATTGTCTGATGCCAAAGCGTTTACAGCTTCCGCAGCCCAGCAGATACTGTATAATTCTGCAAGTGTGCAAGGCTGTTACCTTTATGGGATCATCATACAGAGTTGTTCTGCGCTTCTTGCTAACTCTACCCTGAAAATCTATGACGGGACTACAGAGAAGGCACAGATTGCGTTGAACACGACTGCTGATATTCCGTATCAGACCGTGTTTTCATTCGGTGCTCCAATCCCGATTGAGGGGTTGTTAAAACTCAAAACTGCTTCTAAGACAAATACTTTTACTCTTAGGGCAGTCTATGAGGACTTTTAGTCATATAGGCTGAATAGATGACGGGGGAGGTTGCTCCCGCCTCCCCCTGATTCTTATTGGAAAAACCCAACGAAAGGAACTGCATGAAAATCTATTATAACGAAGTGATGAAATTCTTTGGAGATGAGTTCGTTAAAAGATTTGATTTTGAACGAGTATCAAGAGAAGAGGCTTTAAAAGAAGAAGAGGTATTTTGGTTTGGTATTTACGATTTAGATGACTATGAAGCAATTATAAAGTCAGAAAATCAGGTCTATTTACACTGGTGCGGGAGTGATGCTCCGTGGTGTATTCAAAACAAGTTTATTGAAAAATTGGCTGAGAAAAAAAACATCTTTCATAGTGCCGATAGTGTGCAGATAAGGAAAGAGTTATCACCGTTTATTCCAAGTGAGCGGATTGTATTTGCTCCACTTTATTCACATGGTGTAGAATTTATAAAACCGAAGGGACTTAAGAAATTTAAGAAAGGTACACATGTTGTTGTGTATCAACCAGGGCGTGATGTCTATTGTCCTGATATGATGATTCAACTTGCCAAAGAAACCCCTGAATATACCTATCATTGGGTGGGTGACGCAAACGGTGCTTTCAAAAACCTTCCAGAGAATATCAGGAATCATGGCTACATGAAGCATAACGCACTCATGGATTTGATAGAGCGTAGCCATGCGCTTGTCAGATATACCCTGCATGATGGCTTTGCAAATATGATTATTGAGGCGGGACTACTTGGAACGGGTATTGTATCCAATCAGGATATACCCCTTGCATATAAGGCAGATACGGTTGACAATATAAAGAAGGGTATACAATATGCCCGTACAGGAAGATTCACAAAGACAACGCAATGGTGGTATAAGAACGGTGATATGATAAATAATTGGGATAGAGTTTTTCACAGAAAGGTCTATCCGACAGTTGATATAGTGATTGTTGATTCTGGCAGGAATGAGGCGTGGTTCAAGCAGGCTATTGTCTCTGCGCAGAAGCAGGTTTACCCTTATTGTGATATACTTGTAATTAACAATAAAGACAAGAAACTTGGTGTGGGGGAAGCCTATAATAAGGCTGCTCAGGAATCAAAGGCTGACTATGTATTTTATTTGGGAGACGATGATTATATATCATCAGATGTTATTTTAAATCTTGTAGAGGCAATTATCAGTTCAGAAGAACAGATGATGGGTGTTGTCAATTCCACACTTCATGTAACCTATGTTGATGAGAAGGGTGTAATGAAGGCACAAGGGGCGAATATTCCGACAGGCATGTGGTTACGTAAGTGGTTGTTGGATTATCCTTTCAATGAGAATTTAAAAAAACTTGTTGATACGGAATTGATAGAGCGTGCCCAGCAGGAAAGTTTTATCATTTTGACCATACCTTACCATTACGGTTACTTTTACCGTCAGCATGATAAAATGGTAAGCGGGAATAAACTCAAACAAAGAGAGGAAGCGAACAATGAATCCAGAACAAAAAAAACAGATGCTTAATTATGTGACTGAAGCAGAAGATGGAACATTATTTATGTTCGGCAGTCACAAGCCGTTTATTAAAATAAATGGCGCACGGTTTAATGGTGGAGTTTTTAATACACACGATAAAGAATTTGCCAAGAAACTTATTAACTGTTACTGGATGGGCAGGGATATTCAATTTTTGAATAAGATGCTGGAAGATGCGGAAAAAGAATCTCACCCAGAACCTGAAAAAAAAGTTCTTGGAAAAGAGGAAGAATCTTCGTATATTGATAATATAGAAGAAAAAGATGAAGAGGTTGATTTACATTCAATGAATTATGCTGCATTAAAAAGTTATGCTCGTGGCATTGGGTGTGAATTTGATTACAAAAAAGTTAAAAAAGCAGAACTGATGAAACTCATTGAAGAGAAGCGTCAGGCAAGTTAATTGGAGTAAGCTATGACAATGACACTTGTTGATAAAGTTGCATCAAAGGTTGGGTCGCAGATTTCTGCTAATTCCCAGCCGTCAACAACTCAGGTTGTGGAATGGTTAAATGAGGCGTATGATTATCTACGTAGACATATGCCTTATGAGTATTTTCCACAGTCGCAGAAAACGGCATCTTCCGCCTCTGAATATGTTACTATTCCGACAGACTATATTAAATTGATCGATGTAGTGCATTTGAGCAGTGGTGTTGAGTATCCTGCCAATATGATGAGTGTTCAGGAATATATGGATATAAAGTCAGGCAGAAATACTTATATGCAGGCAACAAGTACCTATCCCATATCAACACAGTATGCGGGCAGATTCTATGTATTGGCGGGGACAAATGCCGCAAGCACGGCATCATCCAAGATTTATTATATCTCTGCAAGTGGTACAACAATAGATTCAAATGCTACGTCTGCATCTGAAAATCCTGTTATTGATAAACTTATGATAGATTATGCCGTTGCGCAATACAGCTATTCTGATGAAGAGCTTCAGCAATGGCAGGGCAAGGTATCTGAGTATGGTGCTACCGAAGATGTGATTAAAGGCAGTTCCCAGATACGGTCAAAACGACCAACAAAAGATGAAAGAGTCGCTCTTAAATGACACTAAAACAATTAAGGGATATGATTGTTTTACAGGCAGAACGGGAATTTGTTTCTGTCCCGCCAAACATGTATCCCCTGATAGACCAGTATATAAACACAGCACTGGAAGAGTTTTGCAATGATGCAAACTATCTGCGTGGCAGTAAAAGTGTATTATCTGTATCCAGTGTGACTGAATATACTCTGCCGTCTGATGTAAAAGAAATTGTAAAGGTATTTTATGCTTCTAATCCGATTGATGAGATGTCATTTATGGATATAGATTTTATGCCAACTGCTTCTGCTAATGTAGGATGGGTGTAATATGGCTAATTATTTTTATTATACATTTGGAGATAAACTTGGTGTAGTCGGTACAAACAATTATGAAAACTATGCCAATGCTGCATCAAACAAAGTAATTAAAATTCAGTATGTAAAGAACCCCACAGCATTAGCATCGGATTCAAGTACACCAGATATTCCGTCACGGTATCATCATGCACTTGTAGAACGTGTGTTATATTTCCTGACGGGTAATATGAAGCATGAAGCACAATATCGGCGTGCGGTTGCCAATGCACGTGGTGAAAAAATGAGTACTGGCGGAAGAATAAAACAAACATTTTTTTAAGGAGTAGATTATGCCTTCGATTGATTTAAACAAATATGACAAGCGGACTTCGGAGTATTTACAAACAATCGCAACTGAAGCCGTAAGTGTAACTGCAAATGACAGTACAACGTTTAATAAATGCCGTGCATTTTATGTGGGTACGGGCGGTGATGTAAAGGTTCAGACAGCGTCAAGTTTTGCACCATCTGCAAGTGGTTCTGCTGTTGTGTTCAGAAATATTCCGCAAGGGTCATTGATACCACTTAGCATTATGCGGTTATATAGTACGGGTACGACTGCTTCAGATATAGTTTTATTTTATTAAGAGAATGTTATGCAAGATATACGTTGGAATTGGGCAATAAATTTATTTTCTTCCATAAGGGCTGGGATAAATACAATCTATGGCTATCTTCTCATGGAAGATGGTTATGCTCTTTTAACGGAAGACGGTGAAAAAATAGGCTGGTAGGAGTAAAATTATGGCTGATAAAAAGATTAGTGCACTTAATGCATTGACTGGGGCAAATGTTGTTGCCAACGATGTGTTCCCACTTGTAGACACGAGTGCTACGGAGACTAAAAAGATTACTGCTTCGGAAGCGAAGTATTATATGCTTACAAACCCGCCTTCCAATTTGGTTGCAACATCTGCTGAAATTAATACAGGTACTGCTAATAAACTTATTACAGCGTCTGAATTTGCTTCTTCACACTATGCAGACGGGCTGTATATCGGGGTTGCGTATAACAAAACAACCGATACTTGGACACGGAGAGGCAAGGCAATCGGGCAGCCGGTGGGTGCTAAGTTATCCAGCGCATACATGCCGTATTTGGACAGAATTCGGGGCTGTGTCATTGATACGAATATTGAAGTTCAGTATTATCTCGATGATACGAATCACTATAACCGTGAGGGGGTAGCACCGCAGGTCACCGGAACAGATGATGCGGGGACTGCTAATAAGCTGTCAGATGCGGGCGTGTTTACAGAAGTCGAAAGCTACTATGTCGGGAAGTACGTACATAATACGACCGATGACACGTATGCCATGATAACGGCAAAAGACAGCGACGATGTACTTTCGATTGATGCTGACATTATGGACACGGGGGAAACCTTTGAAATCTGTACGGCCGTTCTGAATGGTGACGACGGCAACGTGATGATTGAGTACCCCAAATTCTACTACAGGTTTGAGTTTGATTCTGACGGTTTCACGCTTGATTTTTCCGAATATCAACTGCCTGGTTTTTCACTTTGTCCCGCACATGCACGGGCGGGGCGTGAAATAGATAAATATTACTGTGGAAAATATGAAGGGGTCTTGTGGGATGCCACCACGTCCGGTTATATAACTGGACGTGGTACAGCTCAGCATAATGCAACGGAAGATAAAATTGGTAGCGTTGCGGGATATAAACCTGTCACAAATATGAAACGGTCTGAATTTGAAACGATGTGTGAAAATGTCGCATCGGGGTTTCACTCTTTCGACGGTGCGGCGTATTTTATGCAACTGATTCTCTTTTGGGTAACGTATGCTGGTGGCAACTCTCAATCACTCATCTCTGCAGGGAACACAAACTTCTCATCGTGGAGTTATGCGAATTGCATTGATGATAATGGGAAAAGCAATGCATTAGGTATGACTGACGGAGGTCAAGCAACA
>Ga0265295_1007649_pt1 | contig 12342 bp, 10 predicted proteins | sample Munlansysbiofilm_FD_192503 | JGI IMG/M metagenome (GOLD analysis project Ga0265295, IMG submission 192503) | Leachate microbial communities from a municipal landfill in Southern Ontario, Canada - Methane capture system biofilm | ecosystem: Engineered > Solid waste > Landfill > Unclassified ... | reverse complement strand
GACGTTTTGGTCACAAGCGAGTGTAAACTCCTTGTGATCGGCACCCAAACGGGCATCTCTATGACGCGCGAGCTTTTAAGAAGAAGAGAAAAACCTAAGGAATTAAAATATGTATAAACTTATTGAGGTATCAGAGGGTGTGTGTGCGGCAGATGGTTTTTTTGCCGACGGAATCCATGCGGGACTGAAAAAAGAGGGTGCAAAAGATATCGCTTTTATCTACAGCGACACGCTTTGCGATGTGGCTTCGGTATTTACGACGAATAAAATGTTTGCCGCACCCATCGCTCACTTTCGAGCAAAAGGGGAGTTTCAAACAAATTTTGTGGTGATTAACTCTAAAAATGCCAATGCTATGACGGGCGATGCAGGTGTGCGCGATATCGACGAAGTTTTGGCTACATGCCAAGAGAGTATCGTCAATCCCGTGATGAGTTCCACGGGCGTTATCGGCGTGCGTCTTCCGAAGCAAAAGATCATCGACGGTATGAAGCTTTTTGATCTGAATGCGAAAAACCCGCATGAAGCGGCAAAAGCAATTATGACGACCGATACCTTTTCCAAAGAGAAAGCGTTTCGTGTAGAGCTAGCAGACGGAAGCGCATTTCACATCGGTGCGATGGCAAAGGGTGCGGGGATGATAAACCCTGCTATGGCTACGATGCTTTGCTTCATCACTACCGATGCGGATGTTTCTAAAGAAGTTATGCAAGAGATACTAGACGAAGTTACGGTGACGACGTTTAACGCTGCAAGCGTGGACGGCGACACGTCGACAAACGACACGGTGATGGTATTTGCAAACAAAAAAAGCAAAACATTCCACAAAGAGGCATTTAAAGAAGCGTTACATGCCATCATGCACTTTTTGGCGTTAGAGATGGTGCGCGACGGCGAGGGCGCGACGAAATTAGTGACATACAAAGTAAGCGGTGCAAAAAATAACCACGAAGCAGAAGTGGTTGCAAAAGCACTCTCAAACTCTTTACTCGTGAAAACTGCACTCTTCGGCGAAGACCCCAACTGGGGGCGTATCGCTTCTACGGTAGGCGCAAGCGGAGCGGATGCAGACCCCAAAACGCTCACGATCTCGTTTGAAGATTTGTGTGTCTACAAAAGAGGGGAGCTTCTTTTTGATGCTGCTATGGAAGATAAAGCTGCAGCCATTATGAAAAAGCCGAGATTCACTATCTCATGTGACCTTGGTCTTGGCAATGGCGCATTTGAAGCGTACGGCTGCGATTTAGGATATGAGTACGTAAAAATCAACGCGGACTATAGAACATAAATGTCATTTACAAGAACAAAAGTTACTCGACAACAATAAATGTTACTGGAGGATTGAAGATTGGTTCAAAACAATGCAACAATCCTCGACTTCTTCTCAAAATTTCCAAACCAGCCATTTGAATTTGTCATAGTCACCGACATCAATATCAAAGAGCATCCCAACTACTACAAAGCAATTTTTAGAAATATAAGAACCAATAAACACTTTTCTCAACTTGTCGCTCCCGAAATGATGCGATACAAGTATAAAGTCGGTCATATCTATACCAACGGTGAACATGTAGGTCAAAACAAAACTCTTCTTAAAAGTGAATTTACAGTCAATCAGATAGATGAAATAACATTAGCGCGTATGTCATCTGTAATAAGTGAAGATGAAGCTAAAAATATCATAGATTACACAGACGTGAATAAATACCTTTTAAGACAATTCGCTCATGTTGAAGAGCAAGAAGAGTGTACGTTGATAATCCCATGCTATACGATTGCAAACAGATTCTATTTTCTATCCTCTTCGATGAAACATGCAATTATGAGCGGGACACTAGGAGAATTATATTATGAGGGTAGTTTTCACCCTAGTTACGATACAAAAGGTGAAACCGTAGTTCAAATACATATCAAAAAGAAAGCGGGTAAAAAGGATTTACCTTTTCTATGCCGTTTTGTAGGTAATTCTTTCGCAAAAGCTAGACTTGAATATATTTCAAATCAAAAATCCTTGAGTGAAAACTTTGAGTACCAACCTATAAAGGCTCAATTTCCAATAAGAGAAGCTTTTGAGATATACGCTTCATACATATACCTAGGAGACGATGAAAGTGGTAAGCCTAAGTATCTGGTGTTAAACATACATTCTGACAATTCAGCGTTAGGATTTGAAGAACTACACTATAAGCAGTATAGTGCTAAAGCAGATCCAAAGAGTGTGCCTCCAGAGGCATACCATATTCCTAAAAAACCAAAGAATAAATTTAAAAGAAAAAAGCCTAAAAGAGATAATAAAATCTATACAGGCACACCATCAAGTGAATATATAACTTACACGATACGCACACATGAAAATGAATACTACAAACAAGATGTTTCAATGCATGGCAGTACGATTCATTTGGAAGATGACTCGGAGCCAGCAATTGAAAATATTTCACAACGAGTCGGAAATAGTTTTGAAGCTCCAACAGCTGATGGTGATGAAAATCTTGGTGAAGTTAGAATATCTAATGACCCAGATGAAAGTAATTCAGAAGCAAATGAGGCATTTAATCTGGCAAATTTTTATCAGTTTTATGAGGCTTTGCTTACTTTTGCATATGTAGAAGGTTCAGAGTTAATTGGACCGTTAGAAATCAATAAGATTCAAAATAAAAAGCGAAAGTCGAGTAAATCAAAATCGATACGAGACGGTGATGAAAATAAACCAAGACGCTTTTTATTTGGTGAACTCTCATATGACCAAAAAGCTGTCTATATAGTTGAAATAGAACAGGATAGTAGTTGGGGCCCTTCGACTTGGATTTTTCATACAAGTGAAGATACTAAACCGTATACTGCAGATGATATGAAAGAGATAATTGAATACTACATAGAAAATGATCTGTTATACAAAGATCTTACAAGGTATGTTTTAGAAAAATACTCGCTTGCATTTGATCAAAAAGAGCATAAAAAGGGTGATGTTGATGATGATAGTATCGAGAGATGGTGCGAGAGTGTTTTGAAGAAAATAATTTGGGAATAAAGATACAAAAAGTAAGATTTAATGTTGAATTTTGTAGTATGCTTTGACATTTAAATTTTTGATCAGGATTCATTAAATATGAAATTAGCTATTGTTAGCCATAGTGGAGGACTAGATAGTACTACACTGATAGGTTATATGCTTGAAAATGGGTATATAGTTCAGCCCATTAACTTTGATTATGGACAAGAAAATATTGTTGAGATAAAAGCACAAAATAGTGTGATCCAATATTTTCAAGATAGATACGGAAAAGATAAAATATTTGATAGTATAAAGCTTGATCTAACTTCTATCGTAAATCCTTTACAAGATATAATAAGCAATTTTAGAAAAAACGGTTTTAATAATGAAACATTGGACGAAGCCAATTTGAAGCACTATTTTCCAAATAGAAATATGTTGTTTGTGTCTATTGCAGGAGTGTTTGCTGAGACACTTGCATATTTCAAAGGCTTGACAGAAGTTACTGTTTGCATTGGAATACATAAACATACAACTTACCAACCATACTGGGATATTACATCTGACTTTGCAAATGCGGTACAAAATGTTATGAGCTTAAATGATGCAATGAAAGTGACAGTTGCGACACCTTTTGTAGATTGGACAAAAAGCGATATTGTGAAGTATATGATTGAAAATGACTTCCCTTATGAGCTTACATGGACATGCTATGAACCGCAAAGAGAAGGTGAATATTATGTACCTTGTAAAAAATGTCAAGCTTGTGTAGAAAGAGAGAATGCTGGTATTCAAAATAATATAAAAAATATTAATATTTATAAAGTACTAAAATTATGAACAATTTAGAAGGTTTTTATTCGCAATATAATGGAGAATCAGCACCATGGGAAACTGATATTGATTATTTGCTTATGGAAGTCATGAATATGCTTGAGTTTAAATATAAAAATTTAGATATTGTTTCCCAAGTTGGTTTATTTTTAGATAAGGAAGAAAAAGAATTAAAAAAATATATTACTAACCTTGTTATTCATTACACATACAAAAGAATTTTTAATAAGGCTAATAAGTATTTCCAAAAATACAAGAAAAAATATTTTGATGATGAAATTCAATTTAAAGAAGATTTTCAAGTATTTTTAAAAAGAGAATTCGATGTTGCAGATTATCAACATGTAAAAAAATTTTCAAATAATTTACTCAATGCAATATTAAGTAATGAAAGAACAATAGGGAAAATTGAAAACGGAAGACCTAAACAAAGTGAAAACAAAGCTATGCGTAAATATGCCAAAGAACAAGGCAGAGTACATTGTTATCTTTGTGGTGTAGAGACTCAAAATAAAAAGGAAAAAGAAAAAATACATTTGAATCAATGGCATAATGACTATAAGAATGACTTTACAAAAAAACTACATTCAGATGTGTTTGATATATTAAAAGAACATAATATAAATATGGAGATGGAGAAAAGTAAACACAGGACTATAAGAGATGATATAATATATCATTTAACAATACATTTTCCTTCTATAGTTAGTTTGTGGATAAAATATTTTCAAAGAGATAAAAAAAGACATACTGACCAAAATAATTATAGAATCAATAAAAAAACTATTAATAAATTATTTGAAGTAGTTAGCTTAAATGAATTAAATCATGAATTTAAATATGCATATAGCATGTACAATAATAATATCATGAAAATTGAACATTGTACTTCAGTTGATTGGGGTGGAGGTAAAAGTGAGGATAACTTATTAATAAGTTGTCATAAATGTAATCAAAAAAAATCAAATACAGTGTTTTACACAGAATACTCAATTAATAAATTTTTTATTAATGAATTTGAACCAGATAAAGCTAAAACAGCTTTTACCGGTTTATTGGGGGAAGAAGCATTGATTTCTTTAAAGATTAAGCAGCAGTTTAAATGTTCAAATTGTAAAAAAGAATTTTCTGATCCCGGTCAATTTTATTTGAGACGAATTAATGATGATGATGGATATCATTATTTAAATACGCAAATTACTTGTAAATCATGTTTGGATATTGATAACAAACTAGGTGATGATATCTTTTTTGATCAGTTTATTAAAATAAAGGAATAATATGGGATTAATAGAACAAATAGATAATGATAAATATAAATATACAAGTGACTATGGTCTAGAGTTAGCAATGAGATCTGAATGTGAGTTTAGAGTTTTCACATTTAAAGAGAAAGTTTCAAATATTATGCAGTTTACGAGTGTAACAAGACAAGACAACGGAGATAATGCAGGATATCAAAGAATTATTAATCCTAATAGGGTGAAAGCTATAGTTAGATATTTGAAAGCAAGTCCAAACAACATTCTACCAAATAATATTGTTATTGCTTTAACAAAGGATGAGATGGATTATTCAATAACAAACAATATACTTTCCTTTAATTTTGATATAGTAGATTTAGCTAAAAAAGCTTTAATAATTGATGGACAACATAGATTAAATGCAATGAATATTTTTGATTCAAATGAAGAAATTATAGTGACAGCATTGCTTGACATTAATATTCTTGAACAAGCCATCCAATTTATTACAATAAATACTAAGTCTCAAAGTGCTGCAAAAACTGATGTAAAATCTGTTTTAAATGCTGACTACTATCAGAACCTATTAACAGATAGACTTTCTAATGCAGGAATTACAAATTTAAAAACTTCAACAATTTTAGATTATTTCCACAAAAGTGACTATAGTCCATTTAGAGGTTATTTAGATTGGCAATTGACGGAAAATGATGAACATAAGATTATTCAGTTAAATGGATTAGAGCAGATAGTAAAATTGTGTAAAAATGAAATAGAAGAATTCAATGAAGATGAAGATACAATTGTATTCTTTTTGTCAGTTTTATGGAATGAATTAAAAGTTAAGTTCAAAAATAGTTGGGACCTATCAATTGAAACAAAAAATAAAGAGAGTAATCTACTAAAAAAATCAACTATTGTTGGAGTAACAGAGTACTTTGTTCATGAAGCTATTTCTGCAAATGATTATGCAGAATTTTTTGATTTCAATGATATAAATGAAGAGAGTATTAAAAAACTACTAGAGAAAAATTTATTTTATTTAAATAATGATTTTTGGCAAGCTAATTGGGAAAAAGGCTTGGATACTTCAGCTGGTAGAGCTATGTTAAGATCTTCCATAAAAAAAGCAATTGATAATATTAAAAAAGGAAAAGATTGGTATGAGAAAGTGGAATTAATATTGATTTGATATTACTTGATTTATTTAGTAATTTGAAAAAGATTAGTAATTATAGTATTTTTAAAAACTTATGCATTTGAACACTAAGTTTAAAATGTGAATGTTGTTGAACTAATTTGATGCAGTGTTGAATATTTGTCATATCTGGTATATGCAGACCGTTCTCTGGTTGGATAAACATTGGTTTAGTAGTTTTAAGTTCAAGAAGAGGCTTAATGTCAGTTTGCTGGTTTACAACAAATTTGAATTCATCCGCATGATTTAAATCTATTTTAGTCCAATCTTTTGGACTGTAGGTTATCCAATCTGCATTAGAGATATTTTTAAAATTATAGCCATTTGTTTCTATTGAAATATAGTAGTCTTGTTGTTGTAAAAATGTAATAAACTCATTGAGATCATATATAGAGGGTTCTCCACCGGTTATGATGATATGCTTTGATGGATACTTTTTTATCTCATTTAGTATCTCTTCATAGGCATAGCTTGTATATTTTTCGGTATGTAGTAAGTCATCGCAAAATGGACACTCTAGGTTACAGCCATATAGTCGAATGAAGATTGATGCTTTTCCCATGTGTGTTGCTTCACCCTGGATGGAGTAAAAGATTGTAGTGACTTTTAAAGTATCCATTTATTTGATTAATCCAATAACATAATGTTTAAACATATCAATATCCTTGCTAGTATTTTGAATATCCATAATATTTCGTTGATACCCATCCCCAAAATCATATTTTCCTTTTGACCAATCAAGTTTCTCTTTTAATGGTTTTAAGTATTTTTCAAAATCAGAGGTAATAAATGATTTTTCATCTAAATAATTTGGATGAATTTTAAGTATTTTTTTGTATACAATGATTTCCATCAAATTAGAGAGAGCTAAAATACCTGCACCATGAGTTAAACGAGTTTCTTTAGGGTTCATTTTCCAGTCTTTAGGAAAAATCTTTTGCACTGCTCCCCAAAAAGCGTTTAGTATGCTGCACATTGATTCTACATCATTCATGCCAAGTTCATGTTCACTGAACTCATACAAAATACCATCAGTCAAACTTGAGTTAATAGCTTTTATCAATGTATTGTCTTTTATATAACCATCGGGATATGTATGTGTTTTTATAGCATGATAAAAAGGTGAATGGACTTGAGTGTTTAAGATGGATATTAAACGATTTGGTAGTTGCTTATCTTTATATGTTGATGGTAGTTCACTACTTATCTCTGGTAATAGCTCATATATGAGAGGTTTTGGAAGAGGTTTCGTATTGTTAATGAGTAGAAATTGCTCTCTTTGTTCATCTGTATCGTCAGTAATAAAGGCATTGATAGCTACTTCAAATTTATCATTTGCTATGTTTTGTAAAGCAGTAGATCTTTGTTGACCATCGACGATTTGACCATATATTTTATTTTTTGGAATAGATAAATATCCAAAATCACTATTTTCTTCTATTGGTTCAAATTTAACATTTGAATCAAAACAGATAACTATAGAATTAGCCAAAATTGATTTTTCATCTGAGAGATAGTTTGCTATCTCTTTGATGTGTTTTGTAACTTCAATTCTTTGATAACCAAGTAAGTTCCCTTCATGATCCCTTTTGATTCTATCTATTGAAGCAAATGATAATATATCTTTTCCTATTGCTTTAAAAGTATATATTTCTTTACCATGCTGATTTATTTTTATTGCTGGAAACTTTAACATTGTATATTATGACCTTCTCTTAACTCTTCTAATTCTCTTTGAAATTGCCAAAGATTATGAAAACCTCTTCGTCTATTTCTATTGGAATTTCTAAAAATAATTGTTTCTATTTTTGCACTTTGACAAATTTCACATGAACATACTTGCCAATATTTGCTTGAAAGTATAGCTTTATATCTATCAAGGGGAACTTTGTCTCTAAAGATTTTTTCATATGCTTCTAAGCACTGTAATGTGTATTCAAGGCTGCTATTTCCTTTATCATATTCTCGAATGGCGTTTAATGCTTGTTTTTCTAGTGATTGTGCACTATTTTGATCAAGTTCACCTGAAGATATTTTTCGTTTTAGTGCAGCTGTTGTGTCTGATGACGGGATTCTTACTGCAGTGTAGTGCTTTGTTGGTGTAAAATAATTATCTTTACTGTCTTTAAATGCTTTGATCAATGGAGATGTCGAATCAAAACTTGTAATTTTGTATTTAACAAATCTCTCTAACTGTTTAGCTTTTGCAAAACCAAGTAGATGCATTTTAATCTCAAGACCTATTTCATCTCTAATAGCAGCGACTATCTCTTCACATAAATTTGCATCCAATGGGACAAGACCTCCAATGGCAATATAGTCATATCCCATTTCAATGAGAGATCTTGCAGCAGATCTCATACTTTTTGGAGACCATGCTTGAACTACACCTATTGGATGAAAATTGACATTTTGGATTTTACATTCATGTAGAAACTTTTTTGCATTGTTTAGTGTTATATCATATCGCTTTTGCATAGTCTCTGTAACTTTAAAGTTGTCATCGAACTCTGCATCAGTATCAAATCTTTTATCATATTCAAATATGATGTGGTCGACTGACATACCATAATCAAATCCACAATCTTCATAAAAATTGACTGTTTCTGCTACGCTATAAGGAGGTTCATCAAGCTTGTGGTAGCTAAAGGCACCATTGTCACCAAATATTTCACCGTCATAGTATCTCAGGAATTTTTTTACACCTTGTAATCGTAATCTTCTTGATTGTGCAGCACTATAGGCTTTACTAGAAGACTTATAGACGCCATCATCGAGAAGACCTCTAGATATTAACATGCCATCATATGGTTTTTTTTCAAAAACTTCGTGAGGATATTTGTCTGTTCTTTGAAGAACTCTATCGGCAGAGAATTCATCATTTAAAAAATCATAATTTGGGTCTATGGTATCTTGTGCATCGGCAAAAATAAATTTCATAATGTTAGAGCTCTTTTGTAAATTTACGTATTAAATATGCTGTTAGCATTTTTTTATGTTGAGAGGTATTTTGAATATCTCTCCAATTTAAACCTAATTCTTCCCAAGTTCCCGAAGACCATCGGCAATAAGGTTTAAGTTTTGTTAATTCTTTTGTAACTCTTGCTTCTATTTTTTGGTCATTTGGATTGATATTTGCCATAATAGTATCCATTAAAGCTCCTATCGCAAACATACCTGTCCCATGCATTAATCTACTTTGATTTGTAGGTTTTCCCCAATCTTCATGAAAGACTTTTTTGACACAATTCCAATAAGTATAAATAATTTTTAAAATACTCTTATAATCTGTCTCTTCGCCATTAATACTAATATATGGGAATAGACACCCTGATGTAGTATTGATAGAGTTTTTTAAGATGTTTATGATTGAATTATGTGCAATTATTGGCTTGATACTTTCATCATTTTGTGTTGATACTTTTTCAATCATTCCGTAAAATGGTGATTTTGGGTCAAAGTTCAAATATTCTGTAATCCTAGATGGTATTCTTCTTGAGTCTAGATCTGAGGGAAGTATACTGTTTACCGTAGGTAATAACTCATCTATTAATCCTTTTGGAAGGGGTTTGGTTTTATTTACTCTAATAAATTGTTCTCTTTGCGTTTCTAAATCATTAGTGATAAATGCTATGACAGGAACAGGGAGTTCGGGCTTATTACATTTACTTAAAGCAAGAACTCTTTGTTGCCCATCAACAATCCAAGCAGGTCTAAAGCCTTCTTCTTTGATTGGGATACTTAATGTTCCACTCATTGAGTATTTGTCAGATTTTAATTTACTCCCTCTAGCTTTTGTGAATTTTACTTCATCATTGATTGCGAGTAGTATCGAATTAGGAAAAAGAACATTTTCGCCGTTAAGATATTCAAGAATATCATTTACATGTTTTTTCACCTCTTTCCTTTGAAGTCCATGTAAGTTACCTTCTTCATCTCTGTGTATTCTTGATATGTCGGCAAATTCTAAAATGTCTTTTGCCGGAATAAAAAAACTATATATTGTTTGGTTTATTTGACGTGTTTCTAGTGCTCTAACAGTAAATTGTTCCATATTATTTGTTGTCCTTTATTAATGCATTGAAAAATTTTCCATAGCGTTTTTGTTCACATGCAAAACCTTTCGTTCTTAAGCGTTTTAGACCTTGCGTGGCACTTTTTATGTTTTCTAATTTTATTTGGTCTGTAATAATATTTACAAGGTCATCATCATGTAATTGTTTTCTTTGCTCAACTTTATAAGGTGCTAGATTTGACAAAAATGTATCTATATGGTTTTGTAATACATTATGCTCAAATGGTAACTCTTTGGTAATAATTTCATTAGATAACCATCTCATACATCTTTGAGAGAGCGTGATTAAAGTTCCCTTTTCATAAGAGTTAAATCGTGTGTCAAAGCGCAGGCTTCTATTTTCTATTTTGTTGGATAGTTTGGTTTTAGAAGTCAACAAAATATATATTCTTTTATCAAAAACATCTATGAGATCTTCAATAAAATCTTTTAGTGCAATTAAATACTCTGATGGCAAAAAAAGAAACATATAGGATTTTGTATTTAAACTATTTAAATCAAATTTATTGGTCTTAGTCCACCATAGTTGTGTAGGATTTTCTATGTTTTTAAAATGATGAATACTATCTTTATGCTTTTTCGAAAATGTACTACCGTAGGAACAAATTATTTCATTGGAATCTATTAAACCGTGACCAGCTGATGCAATTAAAAGTTGAGTAGTGAATTTAGCAGAAAACTTTTTTTCAGTATCTAAAGTAGCTTTCCAACTCGGTCCTTGATAAAGTTTTCTTGCTGGAATTTTATTTGTGCAATCTAAAGAAATATTTTTTATCCATTCGATAGAGACTTTTTCAATATTTGATAAATCATAATTTCTAAGCAAATGTTTATCATCGGATATAATAGATTTAACACTTGTACAGCTTGAAATCAAATAAATCATAATACACTTTCAGTTTAATTTTATAATTAAGATTATAGCAGTTATTATGGAAAAATGAAAGCCGTTTGATTCATAGTTTAGGCTGTTGTTTTACATTTTGAAACATCAAAAATAAAGGTAATATATTTTACGATTAAATGTAACTTTTTAAATTATTATCATTACTTCCAAAATTACAACCTAGCAGTTTAGTTAGATTCGCTTTGTTAACCTCTTTGCCTGTAGACTTTAAGTATTGCCCTGCGTGCCACACCTCTTCTTTCGTGACGGTCATACTATGTGGCAGATATCGAGGTGTAATCTCATTGACAGACTTCTCATACCAAAACGGTATATCCTGAACCTTTGTAGTCAAATCGTGATATGTAAGGTCGTTTGCTAAGATGTAAGCTTCTAAATTACGCGGAAAATCTTCAAAAATATACATAATCAATCCAAAAAGTGCAGATTGTGCTTTCGCATCGATTTTTTTGAATATCGGATGGTTTATTTTATGTTGCTCGGCATTTTTTAGAAGTGAAAATAGCGGATGTTTGTCTATAAAACCATTCTTGCTGTTGAGAAGTATAAGCTTGGAGAGTTTTGAAAAAACTTCAAAAAATAAAAACGAGTAGACAGGGGTTTCGCCAAGTTGGATATACCCATCTTCAATAGTTTGAAAAATCTTGTTTTGATACTCAAGGCTTGAAATATGCTTTTTGTGAATCGGTAGTTTTCTTCCTTTCTTTAGTTCAAAACCACAGTGATGGCAGTGCGTATAGGGTAGCTTGTTTTCATACATTTTTGAGATGTCGAGTTTTGTTTTACACTCAGGGCAATGCTCATAGAGACGACATTGATGTTTATGGCAGATATTGTAAAAAACAACCCGCCACTTTTTTCTAAAATAGGGTACTTTGTCTTCTCGTAGGCAGATTGGGCAATATTTCTGATGGGTGAAAAATATAGTTGGATTATTTTCATAGATATTTTCTTGAATATAGCCTGAGTATGTTTTTAACATGAGAGAATGGATATCGATTTTATGATGGCTTTTCTCTTCAATGGTTTTTATCATATCTTCATCAAGAGTGATATCACTTTCTGTTAGGAAAAAAGAGTGGTGCCTAT
>Ga0265295_1007647_pt1 | contig 12343 bp, 7 predicted proteins | sample Munlansysbiofilm_FD_192503 | JGI IMG/M metagenome (GOLD analysis project Ga0265295, IMG submission 192503) | Leachate microbial communities from a municipal landfill in Southern Ontario, Canada - Methane capture system biofilm | ecosystem: Engineered > Solid waste > Landfill > Unclassified ... | reverse complement strand
TTCGATTAATTCCAACCACTGCGCTGTATTGCGATATTTACGGCTCATAGATCACCTCGTTTATTAAAACGGGTAACTTACGGCATGAAAAAGGTGCTAGCTATGTGGGGTTGTTGTTACGCTTACGATCATTCAGACTCTGACGGCTTTTCTAAGCCGCCTGCGCGGCGGCTGACTGGCCAGAACCAGAATCGAATGACAGTGTTGATTTCTAAGCCGCCTGCGCGGCGGCTGACAAATAGCTTCAGTTCGCCATGCTTATCATGTATTTCTAAGCCGCCTGCGCGGCGGCTGACGCAGTGATAGCATTCTTGCGAGACTTTCAAACTTTCTAAGCCGCCTGCGCGGCGGCTGACATGAAGCTACTGATGATTCCATTGATTCGGCTTTTCTAAGCCGCCTGCGCGGCGGCTGACAAAGCTGGCGCGGCTATCGCTGCTGCATTTTCTTTCTAAGCCGCCTGCGCGGCGGCTGACGCACTGGAAAGCCAGGATACACGCCATCGCCATTTCTAAGCCGCCTGCGCGGCGGCTGACTCCTCGCTCAAACTTAGGATTGATCTTGTTCATTTCTAAGCCGCCTGCGCGGCGGCTGACCATCGCTGCCTATCCACATAAAAGACTCAGGCTTTCTAAGCCGCCTGCGCGGCGGCTGACTTGAATCCTCGCCATAAATGCGCTTGATACGATTTCTAAGCCGCCTGCGCGGCGGCTGACGCTATCAAGCGTGCAACTAAGAAAGGGTTAACTTTCTAAGCCGCCTGCGCGGCGGCTGACGACTGGATATAAAGGTAAATGGCAGGGCGTAATTTCTAAGCCGCCTGCGCGGCGGCTGACCTGATATTTTACCTGACTCGCAAGTTTCCGGATTTCTAAGCCGCCTGCGCGGCGGCTGACTCGTACAAAATACGATAGTCCTGCGCGTTACTTTTCTAAGCCGCCTGCGCGGCGGCTGACCGCATTCCTCGCAATACCCATTTGTTCTGTGCTTTCTAAGCCGCCTGCGCGGCGGCTGACCCTGACTAAACTCTGAAGTTGTAGATTCTTCCTTTCTAAGCCGCCTGCGCGGCGGCTGACTCTTTTGTGATTGTGTTGACTGTCATATCACATTTCTAAGCCGCCTGCGCGGCGGCTGACATTGCGTGGACAAGCAACGTAGGCAGTCAGACTTTCTAAGCCGCCTGCGCGGCGGCTGACGTCTCACAATAACATTACCATTGTCAACCTCTTTTCTAAGCCGCCTGCGCGGCGGCTGACTTCACTGACGGTGAATCAACTCGCGTTCTTTTTTTCTAAGCCGCCTGCGCGGCGGCTGACCTTTGAGCTGTTACCTTCCTTCTTTATCTCAATTTCTAAGCCGCCTGCGCGGCGGCTGACAGCGAGTCCCAACAGATTCGTTTAGCTCGTCATTTCTAAGCCGCCTGCGCGGCGGCTGACCTCTCGCGGGCGTGGGCGGCATGATTCATATTTTTCTAAGCCGCCTGCGCGGCGGCTGACTTATAGTAATGGAAATACTAATAATGGTTGTTTTTCTAAGCCGCCTGCGCGGCGGCTGACGCGAGTTCATTCTCTTCGCCTGCTGATTTAACTTTCTAAGCCGCCTGCGCGGCGGCTGACGACCGCCGCTTGTTAGCGGCTCAATTGCAACATTTCTAAGCCGCCTGCGCGGCGGCTGACTGAGTGGTTAGAGTTCGATGATCCGCTTTTGTTTTCTAAGCCGCCTGCGCGGCGGCTGACGCATCTGCGCTTGGCGCTCTTTTCGTTGCATTTTTCTAAGCCGCCTGCGCGGCGGCTGACAAAATGGTCGCCGCCTGTATGACTTAGCTCTTTTTCTAAGCCGCCTGCGCGGCGGCTGACAGTTGATTTCGCCTTTTGATATTGAGCCGTAATTTCTAAGCCGCCTGCGCGGCGGCTGACCAAACGCTAGAAACTACAGGTTCAATGAGGTCTTTCTAAGCCGCCTGCGCGGCGGCTGACTACTGCCGTCATTACCGATCAAATAACCATCATTTCTAAGCCGCCTGCGCGGCGGCTGACCTCTCTAGCGCCGTTCAACTTACACGCCTTAATTTCTAAGCCGCCTGCGCGGCGGCTGACTTTATCCCGTTGTCTAAATGTAGCTTTTTTGATTTCTAAGCCGCCTGCGCGGCGGCTGACTTAAATGTGATCTCTTGCTTGATCGTTGTGACTTTCTAAGCCGCCTGCGCGGCGGCTGACTCGTGCCTCCTGTTTCACTCGTTATCGGACAATTTCTAAGCCGCCTGCGCGGCGGCTGACCCTGCTTTATTCCAGCGGTCAAACTGTGAAGCTTTCTAAGCCGCCTGCGCGGCGGCTGACCACTGATAATGGGAGAGTCTACAGCCGATATTTTTCTAAGCCGCCTGCGCGGCGGCTGACATTCGAGCCCGCGAAGTGCGAATCTCTTGTATTTTCTAAGCCGCCTGCGCGGCGGCTGACGCTTGTATCGGCTTGCACTGGACACTTTGCACTTTCTAAGCCGCCTGCGCGGCGGCTGACTCTACGTGCCTGCGATCGTTCAGTTAGTGTCTTTTCTAAGCCGCCTGCGCGGCGGCTGACGACGATCTTGTGTTACGCCACCTTTCCAGTTCTTTCTAAGCCGCCTGCGCGGCGGCTGACGTCTAGTCCTGGATGAGTCGAGTATTCTAAAATTTCTAAGCCGCCTGCGCGGCGGCTGACCTATGAAAACCTGCATAACATTGACTTTGATGTTTCTAAGCCGCCTGCGCGGCGGCTGACCCGCTCGGATTTATCCGTAACGCTATCGCAAATTTCTAAGCCGCCTGCGCGGCGGCTGACCTTGACGCTATCGCTCGCACGGGCGATCCAACTTTCTAAGCCGCCTGCGCGGCGGCTGACTAACTTATGCTAATGGTTTATTCGTTGCTGTTTTTCTAAGCCGCCTGCGCGGCGGCTGACAGGTCATAAAGGGTTTCTGGGCTATAGCTGGCTTTCTAAGCCGCCTGCGCGGCGGCTGACCAAGCTGCCATGCGTGCAAAGAATCGCGGCAATTTCTAAGCCGCCTGCGCGGCGGCTGACGGCTTAGCCAAGTTTGCGCAACTAGCCTTGACTTTCTAAGCCGCCTGCGCGGCGGCTGACAACAACGACACCACTAATGCTTGGATTCAAGGTTTCTAAGCCGCCTGCGCGGCGGCTGACTTGGGCAGGGGGTACATCAGGCCGCACCTTACTTTCTAAGCCGCCTGCGCGGCGGCTGACGCATTATTAAAACCAGCACATCGCTGCATACTTTTCTAAGCCGCCTGCGCGGCGGCTGACTCAATAAGCGCGAGCAGCTACAAGCTCTAGTTTTTCTAAGCCGCCTGCGCGGCGGCTGACAGCCGTGCTCGAAGCCGGTCACTTGCTCTGCTTTTCTAAGCCGCCTGCGCGGCGGCTGACCCACCAGGAGAGCGGACATGAGCACACTAAAATTTCTAAGCCGCCTGCGCGGCGGCTGACTCCAGATGGCCAAGACTGCACAGTTGCTTTCTTTTCTAAGCCGCCTGCGCGGCGGCTGACAGCAATGTTAACGTAAAAAAACAAGTCACATCAAATACTTATCGTTAAAACCTATGTTTTAACGATAAGTATTTGATGTGACTTATTGATTTTTAATATAAATTTTTAAAGAGAAAAATAAAGGTGTTTTTGCTCTACCAATGTGGAACGGTACTTTTGCTGCTTAGTCCATAAGTGCTGAAGCTGCCCGCGCATGGATGCTCAACGCTGGCCTGTTCTATGAGGAGGGAATACTCCTCTTCTGTACTAAAGCTTTTCAATTTAATAAAAGGTAAACCTTTTACCGTTGGTTGCGCATAGTGCTGTTCCGCTTGTTGTAAGGCTAGATTATTAGTATTTGCAAAACGCTGATTTTGCATCGCTCTGGCTTCTTTAAAGCTAATCTCCTTACTCATTCTTTTGCTTTCTCGTTGCATAAATCGGCGTGTTAAACGCTCTAAATTGGTGTCTGCGCGGTAGCGTTTAACCAACAAATAGCGATTAACATTTCCAGGGACGGGTTGAATGCTTTTTATATGCACGTAATCCGTTAGCCGCTCTAACCATTTAGCTAGGTTGAGCTGATGCAACTCGGCTTCAGTGTTCGCAAATACGCGTAACTTTTTACCTAAACTGCAAAACATTCCACTCTCTTTTTCAGTGTATTTGTACTCCGGAAAGCTAACGCCAAAACTTACCTTTTTATCTGTATTTTGCTGTTCTACTAATGCTAAATGTAGCTGCATGTAGAGCTTTCCCCAGATAAAATATGGTGAAATTTCAGGCGTTTTTATAAGGGTTATTTCTTGATAAAAACGCATGGTTAACTTCCTTTATTTAGATGACTTACTAAATACACCGCCACGAATTAAGTTAGCGACAACATAAACTTGTTGCTCTGGTGCTAACTCACCGCCATTTACCCAATCAATCATTAATGAGTACAAATCGCCTTCTTTTTTATTTTTACGGAAAGCATCACCAATTTGGGTAACCGCACCGAAAGGCTCAATAGCAATAGGCTGCCCTTGCTCTTCATAACGGCTATACCAAGTATCAATCGTGCGTATAGCGTTACCTATTTTCACGCTATGAATGGCGGCACAGCCTTCAAGTTTGAATAAGACTTTACCCTTTCCGCCCATATTCATTTCTTGCGAGGGAAATACATGTTGCTGCTGACCTAGCTTTACGAAGGCATCAACTTCAACAAGTACAAAGCTTTCTTGATCGCCTTTTAAGCCCTCAGCAATGATTGCTGCTAACTTCTGTAAATCAGCATTCTCGCTAGACATTTCAAACTCACTTAGTGAAAAATCATACGCATTAAATGTAAAGGAGCTGTTCCTTGCTTTAACCATAACGGTTACTTCTTCTGCGCCAACACGGTTACGCCATAAAAAGCGGCCATTGGCTAAGTTATAAGCGTAACGATAAGCCAATGTTTTAATGCCTTCGCTTTGTTTAAAAGCAGCTGTTTTATTTTTAATTGCATCACTAAAAATGGGGGAGTTACAACCAAAAGGAACACCAAGGTTGCCCACTACACGCATACTAAAGCTTACTTTTAAGGTATCGTGCTTCAGAGGCAGGTTGGCATCATCACTGTCGGATGAAACGGGATTAGGCTTGGTTTTGTCTGCATCGCTTGTGCCATGCGCACTTTGGGTGGATCGATTTTGTCTTTTAGTAATAGGAATTTCCTGCCACTTTTCAGCAGATGTAATATTTTCCCATTCGCCTGAAAACATTAAAGCGTCAGACGTTTCTAGTTTGCGCTCGAACGCTAGCATGCTTGGTAGTTCAATAGTCATCGGTCTTTCCTCTTTAGATTAATAATAAATTTCATCGGTTGTTGATTCGTTGGGTAATGCTTGTATTTCTGTTGTGCTAGATTGCTGGCACAAGTACCAGCCCTGCTCGTAAGGTGCGTAGTTCCAAACACTGGTTTGCCATTGCTCTTGGCTTTTTAAGCGATGTACGCTTTGCCATTCGCCAACAGAATGCACGGCTTCTACAAAACACAGGTCTGTTTCAGAATCTCTAGCGCCGTCAATTTCACCTGCTGGGTAAACGCCAGTAATGGCTTTATAACCTGTCATTATTGGAACCAAATAACCCGCTTGTGGTTTTTTAACGTATTCCCAATTAGCAGACGTTTTTTCGTTTGGTTCTAAGTAGCTTTGCCATTGCGTTAAAATTTTAGAATTAATACTTGCTTGCTGTTCTTCAAAGTAAGTAATTAGCTCACTCGGCAATTTTTCTGGTTGATACGGCTGGCTTTTATGTTCAAGCCAGATGTCATTTAACATCGAAAGCGGTTCGGATTTTTCAGCTTGGTTGGCCAAATGTTTATCTAACAACTCACAGGCTGGCCTGGCTACTTGCTTCAAGGTAATAAAATCAAACCACGCATCTAACAACTCGGCTTTGGGATTAGTTTCTTTGAGGTTCAAGAAGTGCTCTGCTAAAAAGTCAGACCTGTTCTGCAAAACAAAGCCGGGGAATAGTTTTCTTCTAACGCATCTAAGCTGATCTTCGTTAGCCAAATCAACAATGTCGACGCTTGCTACTGACAAAACAGTTCCACCAGCCAAACGCTGCGTTTGGCAAATATTTTTAATAAATGCTTTCAGCAAGTCTTCTGACCCGCCTAAGTAGCCCTCTACAGGTATTAATAAAGAAACCGTCATATTCATTTTGGCTTCTTCATTAATAGCGGGGTCTTTTAAAATCCCGTTATCAAATTTCAATCCCAAGTATTGAGCCGTTTTATATTGTGAAAACCTTGTGGTAGAACCATCTTTATAAGTATGAATATGCTGTTCATGCGCTACAACCGTACAACCGCCAATGAACAGAAGACTCAAATCCTCGTTGGATTTAAGCTTTCTATTGAGATTATGGCTAAATCCTAAAAAATGCGTTATTGCAGGAAAACCCCAAGTAAAACCAGAGGCTGCATTGGCGTTTTGCACTTTAATTCGTTCTATTAACAGATACTGGCTCATGCTTTTCCCTCCTGCTGGGTTAGCTCTTTGGTGTCGAATTCCTCTCTAAAATTGGCTTTAAAAATTTTAATCCAGTGTTTGGTGTGTGCATCTTGCGGTGTGAATTTTTCATTTGCTTTATTTAGACGATTATTTAGCCAAGCCGCAAAGTCTTGAATAATGACGGTCTGCCAATCACCGCTATTTTTCATGGCTAAAAAATCGTCATCTTGGCGGTAGCAATCTAATAAAATCTGGTGCTCAGGTTTTAATTTAATATCCTCAGTGGCCGACCAGCCTGCTGGCAAGGCTTGTATAGATTTAACATAAACCAACACCTCATCGGCTAGATTTTCAATCCACTCCTCAACCCAACGCATGCGTTTAGGATCTTTAATACTGAGTTGTAAGCTTTCAAAGCGAGTTAAAAAATCAGACAAATATTGAATGTTTTCTTTTACTTCATAATTTCTAGATAACTCATAAAAAAAGTTTGTTTTATAGATGGGGGCTTTTAGCTGTGAATGCCAAACGGGGGGTTGACAGGAAAATAATCCTAAACGTCCGCCACGCTTATTGTTTAGCTGGGAAGCATTACCATGATTACTGGCCGTTATAGAAATACTCGCTTTATTAGGGAAGTTAAAATAGGTTTCATTTGAATATTTGCTACTGTTCTTTATCTTAAAAGCGTCTTTCGAGTTTCTTCGTGAAAATTCATATAATGCCTGTGCTTTAGATGAAGAAACCACGTTACAAAGAAGATGGTAATTGAATTCAGAACTATCTTTATTTATAGGGAAATACATCTGCTTTAATAAAAAGTGTGCCCTAGGTTTTCCTTCGCTTGTTGCTGCTGCAAAACCCTGATTCCAAGCTAACATTTGTTCGTTATTTTTAGCAAAGCCCTCCAATAAACTGGTGCCTAGGTTGGAAAACTCACTGGCTAGCTTTTTATTATTAAATTCCAGCTCTAAGAATTGATATACGGGGGAATATTGCATTCCTTTTACTGCACCATCAATAACAATATTGGTTAAGATAGAGGTGGAAAGATGGCCGTTTTTTGTTGCGTCAATAGCATTAAAAAAAGACGGACTATCAATAACAGAATGCGTTAATTTAGTGACATGTGTTGCAAAAGTAACGTTTTTAGCATTTTCCGCCGCCCAGGTTATCCATGTTTCAGGTGTATATTTACTTAAAATTTCTTGCTTCTTAGTGTTTATATCGCTGCTTAGGCTTTCGAAGTTAATTGAAGTAGGCTTTTCGTTAAATTCTTGCAGCAAAGTTATTTGATCTAAAATAAACGCGGTTTCTTTTTGTTCATCCGGTTTTTTATTTTTCCTAATATCGAAAATAAAAGCCAAACCTTCATTAGTAAAAAAACCTTCTTTATCATAGCTATTGCCAAGTCCTTTAAATAACTCTTTTAAATACTTGGCAAATTCAGCCTCATGTTTATCGACAAAAAAATTAGTAATAATACTTTCCAAACTTAGGATACTCTTACTAATTGAATCTAGATTTTGTTCTTCAGTCATCACTTCACCTCCTGGTAAATCCCTAAATTAGAAAAATATTTATATTCGTTTATATCGTTTCTGTTGTAGCTAACCAGCCTTAATTCACCAAAACGCTGGGAAGTTTCTTCGTCACTGATGTTAAAGTCATTGGCTAATTCTGCGTATATGCTGTGCGGATTTAAATCAAACCAAAAACTAATGCCTTCAGCTGGCACAATGAAGGGGTCTTCTTTAATTGAAATGCCAGACCCTGATAGCGCCCCCATTTTAGGTGGATATGTTGCCTCGTTCTTCCATACCCACGTCAGCTCATTATTTTTATACAGCAAATACAAAGCTTCGTCTTTGGCGGATTTTCTAAAGACTTGCAAGTGTTGTAACACCCCACACCAATGCGCCTGTTCTTTCCACCAAAGTTTGGCTGAATCAGGATTTTTAAATAGCTTTTCTAGCAAAGCTTGGTGCTCTAGTGCCACTAGGTTTTCTAGTGGTGGCTGCTTACTCTTAACCACTCGTTCTACCGCGTTGATAGATTGATATTGCGACTCTTGCAATATTTCCCTTAACGTATGTTTGACCAGCTTGAGTTTTAAATTTTCCACCTCGAAACCTGGCTGATTAAAACAGCGTTCACTGCCTTTAAGCTGTTTGATATTTTGGTTAATTAATAGAATATTTTCTTGTTCTGGAGCTTGATCTCGATGCCTTAGCACCCGCCCTGCTATCTGAATAATTGAGCGCATAGAGCTAGGTTCAATAATTGCCCAATCATAATCATGGTCACGCCCAACCTCTGCTACTGGTGAGGCTAATACTATAAATAACTGATTTTTCCCTGCTGTTTTTTTGATCGTATTTTGAAGGTTTTTAGGTGGCCAATTTTCTTTACGATTTAATATTTTATCTAACTTGCTCTCTAAATAAGAGCGCACTGCCAAAGGATAACGGCTGTGGTACACGCATAAATGTATGTGTGTATTTTCATGTGTGGGTAAGGTTAGTAATTCCTTGGCGACGGCAACCATAGGGTTGATATTGGCCATGCGCACTAAGCCAATTGACACTTGCTTGTCATCTAGCTGCACATGGTTGTTTTTATGCAAGGCAAGAGCGCCCTGCATAATGGTTTGGGCAAAATTGGCGTAAATATTGTCTGTTATTGTTAGGTTTTCAAGAATTTCAGCTTTGTGTTTTTCTATGACTGAGCTTAAATAATCCACTCGTTTTTTAACGTATTTTTCATGTTGTTCTTTAAAGCTAGGAAAGTCTTGAATCTCCGCTTGATGAGCGCCGCCCTTTGCCCGCTCATCAAACCAAGCGCAGTTAACGCTTTTATTCCAATCTGCAATATTCACTTTGGCATATTCCGCCCAACCTGCTTGATACGCTTGAAAAGCAGCAAATGCTAAATCTGGCGGCATGGTGGCGGTAGAAAGCAGAACGCGGCTGCCTAACATGCCAGCGCAGTAAACAAGACGACACAAGGCGGGTAAGTCTTCTAAACCAAAATCATCGGGTTCATCAATGACTAAATCAGAGGTGAGCAGCCTTAACATCGGGCCAATTTGCTTACCACCTTTGGTGCCATCGGTCGCAGGGATTAAATGATCAATTGTGCAAACCAAAGCTGGGGCTTGCACCAGTTTTTCAATGCGCGGATTGGCGCCTGTCCAAGGGTATAAGCTGTGCTCTACACCTGACAAATCATAATCAACATATAAATCTGGATCTAAAAAATACTCAACCGACTCACTGCCTGTGCCGAAGCTTTCTTCAGCTGTTTTTTTATGTTGCTCGTTTTCAAACAAGGCTTTAGGAGCAGAACCGCCTACGGCAATCGCTAATTGTTCTGCGGTTAGATCCAGCTGCTTACGATATTCTCTACCTGTTTGTAATGTGAGCGCTCTTAAGCCTAGTGCGACGGTAAAGCGACAATTTTTTTCTATGTTCGCTAAGGCATACATTATTTTGGCATTGGCAAGTGTTTTACCCTTGCCTGTCGATGCCATATTAATACCAAAAAAACCTTGCTTTTTACTGGACTCACTTAACTCTAATGCCAATTTTTGTGCCGCTATCTGCCAAGTGTATTTATCACCAGCTTTGGTGCTTTTTAAGAATTTATTATCTTCTAGTGCCTGTAGGCTGCTTTTTAATTGCGGCAGCGCGCTTACAATATCTACCGCGTGTTTAGCTACTCCAATTAAATGCTCATCAAGCTGTTGTTTTAAATCACCCGTTTTGCGGTCTGTATTAGCAAAAACGTTATAGTTAGGGCTTCGCCAATCTAACGTGATATCTAGTTGCGCTGAATAATGATGGTCTGCCAGCATCAATGCCATTCGAGCAAGGTGACTGGTAAATAACTCATCATGCAATAAATTTTTACCGGATATCTGTTTAATACCTTGCAGTGCTTTATCGGCTGCTTTTATGGCTCTAAGACGCCACTTAGTACTTTTATACGGTAAACCTTCGCTATGAAACGTCCAGTTATCCTGTAAGAAGCTTTGGCTATCTTCATCTTTAAAATTATAAGAATTCCAGAAAACCTGTAGCTCTTCTGCAAACCAACTGTTTAGCGGACTGACTCCATTTTTATGCAAATTTGCTGGCGATGTTGCTTGAGGTAAGTCCTTCTTCCAGCTAGGTACAAAAGGCAATTTATGATGGCTAAGAACTAACCAACCGACTAACTGAGCAAATGGTGGTAAATTAATTAATGGGTTGTTTTTTCCTGTGCTAATACCATCTTGGTAAAGATCATCACTATGATTTATATCTATTTCAGTTAACGCTATTAACCATTGTTCATCTGTCTTACCGCCCACAAATCCCTGAAAGAGTCTTAGTGATACCCATTCATGCCTGACAGGCTCATATTTATTCTTACCTTCACCTTTTAGTTTCTGCTGAAAAAGAATGTTTGCCTTGCCAAAATCATGAAAAAGAGCGGCAATAGCGACTGCATTCTTCATTAAGGCCAAACTCTGCCACTTATCTTTATCCATAAACTGTTCAATACCACCTTCGGTATAATTCACCGGCACTACGCCCTGTTCATTAAACTTATTTCGATTCCCCACCACCCATAACAAATCACTTCTTGAGCGGGTACGTATCCAATGACAACTAACTGCGGTGCTTTTACTGGCGGTTTTGCGCAGTAGTTTGCGCACGGCCAGTAGGCCGTCTTCAGTAATGACGGTTTGCCAGGTGTTGTCGCCAATACGGTTGGCAAAGGCATCGAGCACGCGGCGGGTTTTGGCCAATGCGTTTTTTTCGCACTGGGAAACAAAGAACACCATCATAGGTTGTTTCCCTCTTCGTCTTGTTCTGCATCAGGTGCTGAGAACATGAAGGCGGTGCGTTTCACTTCGTTAAACATAAATTCTAAGGCTTTGTGGTTGGTAAATGCCTGTAGGCATTGCTGGCGAAATTCTTGTTCGGTGGCTTTTTCTTTGGCGCAGATAAAAGCCCACGGCAAAATGATGGCGTCTTTAATTAAGTCGGCCACGTCAAATACCAATGCGCCGCGTCTGGTTTTGCCGTGCATTACTGCAAAACCGTGGGGAATGCCCAACACCCAGAGTGCTGTTGCAGCTAAGCCATAGGCGAGGTAATTACCGTGGTTTAGAAATTCGTTGGCGGTGTCTGTGGATTCCCGTTCGCGGCTAAAGCCTTGAAAGCCTGTATTGCTAGCGGCCAATTTGTACAGCTTTTTGGTGAGGTCGGCTTCGAGCTGTAAAAGCTTGCCAACGCGATCGGCTTTGGTGATTTTTTCGCTAAACTCGTTTAATAAGCTTGTTATTAAGGGGATTGAAGCATCGAAACCTTCTTGTTTTAAGTCGCGATCTTTGCTCCAGGTTGTTTGTAAAAATGCGAGGCGCGACTGTTGCAGTTCTTTCGCTGCTGCTAGGCGTTTATCGTCATCAAACCAAAATCCCAGCCAGCCTTGAATGTATTCTGTTGGGCGGTATTCACTTTGCGGGCTGAGCCATTCTATTTCTGTGGCCATTAACAGTGGCGTGCCGCCGCCTCCGCAAAAACCTACCATGACGCCCGCTTGGGCGAGCATACGCATGGCGGCTTGGGTGATAGACGTGCCTGTGCCTAACAACAAGCAAGTGGTATTGGCAATGGGAATGTTGTAGTAGCTGTTTTGTTTGTCGTCTTCAGTGAGATAAAGCGGCTCTTCGCATTTAAGGGTGTAGAAAAAATCTGGCCAGCTGGAAAAGGAGTCGGGGATCTTAGAAAATGTAAGCTCCTACACCAACAAAAACTAAGCCCCCGACGTGAACAATCTTACCTT
>Ga0265295_1007646_pt1 | contig 12345 bp, 10 predicted proteins | sample Munlansysbiofilm_FD_192503 | JGI IMG/M metagenome (GOLD analysis project Ga0265295, IMG submission 192503) | Leachate microbial communities from a municipal landfill in Southern Ontario, Canada - Methane capture system biofilm | ecosystem: Engineered > Solid waste > Landfill > Unclassified ... | reverse complement strand
TGGATGATCCAGGTGAACGGCTGGAGCCCGGACCAGGCCCGCAACGGCCTGCTGCTGTTGATGGTCCTGTTCGAGATCGTCCACATCGGCAACTGCCGTAGCGAACAGACCTCGGCCTTCAGGCTGTCGCCGCTCAGGAGCCCGGTGCTGCTCATCGGCACCCTGCTGGCCCTGGGCGTGCACCTGGCGGCCATGCACATCCCGCTGTTGCAGCGGGTTCTCGGCATCGCGCCGGTGAGCTGGTCGACCGGGCTGGTGCTGCTGGCCCTCTCCCTGACCATCCTGGCAACCATGGAACTGCACAAATGGTGGTGGAACGTGCGCCAGCGCACGCAGGAACAGGCGGCGGGCTGACCGGTTAGGCGAGCCGGTGTCGGCGTGTTGCGAAAGTCAGTAGTATCCGGCCAGGGTCAGGGCACGGGAAAGCCGCTCCAGGAAAAAGGACAGGATCTCGGGATAGCAGGCCAGGCCCTTGAACACACTGGTCTCGCTCTGGTCCGCAGTAGCGCATTCCACGGTAAAGCCCATGGCCGCAAGCGCCTCCCGCCAGCTGTTCTCGTCGCCCATCAGATCCTCCTCGGCGTGCATGCCGGCGAAAAACATCAGCGGGATGATCCGCACCCGGCCGTAGCGGGAAGCCAGCCCCTGGCGTTCGATCCGCGCCAGGACCGCCTCGTGGTCCGGCACGCCTTCGATGCTTGCCGCCAGCACATTGGCATAGAGGTCGGTCACCAGCCGTTCCAGCCCCAGGTAGACAACATTCACCGGGTCCGAGGCCAGTGGTGTGCCATGCAGGGCGAGCAGGTTCAACCCTTCGTTCGGCGCCAGAAAGTCCCGGGCCACCACCGCCAGGGTCTCCCGCACAAAGTCCCACCGGTGGCACAAAGTTTCGCCGAGAATGACCCGCAGCCCGGGGAAAAAGGCGCAAGTCTCGGCCACCTGCTGGTATTCGGTGCCCGGAAAGATGTGCAGCGGCTGAACCACCGCCTTGCGATACCCGTCCGCCTCCACCTGTGCCAGGGTCTCCTGCAAGCTCGCCAGACCGGATTTCCTGCGTATGATCTCCGAAGAATAGGCCCAATACGGGACCACCTCGGGATAGGCCTCGCGAAACTGCTGCACGAAGCGGTCCAGGGCATCGCGTGCCCGGCTGCTCGTGCCGAAGGCGGTGAGGACAATGGCCGGCTTCTCCTGCAGGTGCGGGAGCCGCATTTTTCGCCCGATATAGCCGTGTTGATGCATTATTGTTCCCTCCGTTCAGCCCGGTGCATGCCCCAAGCGGCCAGCCCGATACAGGCCAGTACCGCCAGGCTGGCATACCACTGTACGCCGGACGAACTCATCTGGGTTATTGTTTCGGTCCGTTCCATCCGCTCCATCCGGTAGCCTTCGACCTCGGCCTGGGCCTCTCCGTGGCCGCTGTCTGCTGCCGGCCGGTCCACCTTGCCGCCGGTTTGCTTCGCACCGGGGGCGGTGAGGGTTTCCTGCAGGTTCTCCCTGGCAGACACCTGTTCGTCCAGGGATTTTCGGGCGGCCTGTTCGATGGCCAGGGTGAACTGTTCCACCATCTCCGGACTCAGTATCCCGGGCAGGGAGATGAGCGAGACCACCATCTGGTTGAGCAGCGGATTGTTGCAAGTGTGGTCGCAGCAGGCCACGCCCTTCTCCACCACGTTGACGGCGTATTCCGCGGCCAACTTTTTCTGCACCGCCTCGTCCGCCTGCCAGTAGCCCTTGCGCACCGCCTCGAGCATGCGGGCGGTGAGGGACTGGTAGGCCCAGGGGCTGGCCCGGTCAAAGAAGGCCTTCAGCTCCTGGCCATGGCGGTCCTCCACATAGACCTCGTGCACCTGCTGCCAGTGGGCCGCCTGCACCTTGTCCGGGGTGGTCACCTGCCAGCCCCAGAGGTACTCGACGAACTGACTCATGGCCCGGGCGCCGGCGTAGTCCTCGTTTTTCATGCCCTCGATCCATTTGGGATTGAGATAGCGGCTGCGCAATTCACGGCCAAGCGTTGTCCCCATATCCTCCACCCCCACCTGACCGGCCTTCTGCTGATGGGTGACCAGAGTCTCCGGGCTCCGCCCGGACTCGTGCCGCACCGCCATGGACAGCCCACCCAGGTACATGAACATGTCGTCATTGTCCAGCAGCCCGTAGACGTTGGACGAACGGGAATGCACAGCCACGTCCACCGCAGCGAGCTGTGCCCTGAACAGGGAGCGCGCCTCGCGCCCCCAGTGCCCGCCACCGAAAACGAACCCCATGCGTTTTTCGTACACCTCCACCACCTCGCGCTCCTCGCGCCACAGTCCCGAGGCCCCGGTCATCTCGCTCACGCCGTTGCCGTAGCTGCCGACCTCCTCGGAGAAGATGCGCAGGCGGCTGAGTTCCTCCGCCTCCTCCGCGGCCATGCCCTCATCGACAAGTTTGGCCTGCAACTGCCGGCTGTTGGCCGCGATCAGGTTTTCCACATCGGTCTGGCGGATGGCCAGTTGGACCGCCTCGTCGAGCAGCGCCATCCTGTCCGGAAACAGGTCGCGATAGAGCCCGGAAACATTCATCAGCACGTCAATGCGGGGCCGACCGAGCTCCCGGCCCGGAACGACCTCCAGGCCAATGACCTTGCCCGTGGCCTGCCACCGGGGCCGGATGCCGAGAAGCCAGAGGATGGTGGCCTCGTTCACCCCCTCGTTGCGCAGGGTCTCCACGGCCCACAGCACCACCGCCACCCTGGACGGCAAGGTACCGTGCCGCTCCAGGTGATGGGCAACGATCTCGTCCGCTGCCCGCCGGCCCAGTTCCCAGGCCGCGGGGCTCGGCAGACGGGCCGGGTCGAACCCGTACAGGTTGCGGCCGGTGGGTATGGCCCCGGGACTGCGCAGCGGATCGTTGCCCTCGCCCGGTTCGATGTAGCGGCCCGCCAGACCGCGCAGCAGGTTGTCCATTTCGAGCGCGGCCGAACCACGCAGGCGCCTGGCCACCGAGGCTTCCTTTTCTCCCGGGCTCCAGCTGACCACGGCCCGGGCCATCTCCATCACCTCTTCTTCGCCCTTGACCCGGCCGAAGGTATGCATGCCGTACGGGATCATCTCTTCCCTGAGCGATTCGAGCAGGTGGGCCACGGCCGGCGCCAGGTCCTCGTCCCTGTCGGCCAGGTTCCCGCCGGCGGCGAGTTCCGCCAGTATGCCGGTCTTTTCCGCCAGGATCCGCAGTTCCTTGCGCTTTTCCGGCACCGTCAGGCTGTCGCGGGCTTTGGCCTGCCCGATCTCGCCGGCCAATTCGGCCATGCGGGCATACTCCGCGTACAGGCCGGACTGGCGCATCATCGGCGTGAGATGGGAGAGCATCACCCCCCTGCCCCGCCGTTTCGCCTGGATGGCCTCGCCCACGTCATCGACGATGTAGGGATAGAGGTTGGGAATATCGGTGACGAGTACCTCGGGCGGACAGGCCGGCGAGAGCCCGGCCTGCTTGCCGGGGGTCCATTCGTAAGTGGCGTGGGTGCCGAGATGGATCATGGCGTCCACACCGATGCACTTCTGCAGCCAGAGATAGGCGGCAATGTACTGGTGGTGCGGATAGAGGGTGGTGTCGTGATAGAGCTTCATCGGGTCGTCGCTCCAGCCCCTCGCCGGTTCCGGCAGTAAAAAGATGTTGCCCCGCCGCACCACCGGGATGACGATCCTGTCCTGGTAGCGCATCAGCTGGAACTCGTCGGGCTTCCCCCACTGGGCAATGACCCCGTCACGGAACGGTTGCGGCAGCTCGTTGAACCACCGGGTGTACTCGGCCGGATCCAGCAGCACCACGTCGCCGGCCCGCACCATGGCCGCCAGCTCACCCGGCGCCCAGGCACCCACGTTGCGGGCGCCGTTGAGGATCAGGTCTTTCACCTCCCGTTCGCCCGGCGGGTCGTCCGTCCGGTATCCGGCGCCGGCCATTCTACGGAAGATCTCCTCCAGCGAGGCGAACACGTTGAGGTAACTGGCCCCGACATTCTGTTTGCCCTGGTGGTGGTTGTAGAACAGCACAGCGATCTTCTTGTCGCCATTATTCTTGCGCTGCAGGTTCACCCAGGCCCGCAGGCGCGGCACGAGGCGGTCGATGTTTTCCAACACCGGTCGGCCCAGGTACCAGGTCCGGCCGCTGGCCGGATCGACAACCTGCTCCTTGGCCATGAGCACCGTGGGCTCCACCAGGCCGGAGATCTCGGGAATGGCCATGCTCCAGGTTACCTCCTGCGCACCGATGCCCACCGGGCTGCGCCGCCACTCGTCCACGGTCTCCTGGTACAGGCTGATTGCCGAGACGATCGGCACGTCCAGCCGGCGCAGGGTCGCGGCCAACTCAGGAGTGAGGGCCGAGGAAAATTTCAGGGAAAAGGAAAGCAGCAGGTCCACCCGCGGATTGCCGCCGGCGTCCAGGAGGAAGGACTCGATGGCCTGCCGATCGTCACCGAAACAGGGCAGGACGGTAAAACCGCCGGCCTCCAGTCGGGTAATCAGCGCATCGATGGCCTCCCGCTGTCCCGGGGTGAGAAAGGCCGAGTAGAAGAGCAGGCCGAGACGCGGCCTGGCAGCATCGAAATCCGGCCGTGTCCGCTGCCAGGCAAGAAACGATGCCGCGTCGGCAAAGGCCTCCGGGGCCGCCGGGTGGTACAGACCGAGTTCCGGCAGGGCCTGGACCGGTGCATACGACACGGACGAATCCAGGTGCCGGTTGATCACAAGACGCAGCATGTTCTCGATGTTTTCCCGGGAGAGCTGCCGGTAGTAGCCGGAGACCTCCGCATCAAAGCGAAATCTCTTCTTCTTCAGCCCCTCGTCATCCTGGGAGGAGCGCAGCCCATAGGCGACGCGGTCCCGCAGATCGAAGCGGGCGGTGAGATACTCCTCCAGTTCACGGCCCATGACGTCCACGAGCAGCACGTCCGCCTCTCCGATCTCCCGGCGGAGTTCCTCCCGGTCCGCGGCCAGTTCCCCGCCGCTCACGACCCGCACCCGCCGGCCCAGGTCGGCTGGCATGGTGGTCACTGTCAGGTTGGCCAGGTAGGAATTGTGGTCAATGACCAGGAGGACAATATCCGCAGGCCAGGCAGCGGCAGGGACCGTCAGTATAAAAAGGACCGCGAACAGGACCGGTATCCTCCTCATCGCTCTTTCCCGGTGGAGGCAGGGACTCGGGCCGCGAGCCCGTCAACCAGGGCTTTGAGGGCGCTGTGGACCAGCGTGCCCTCTTCCGCTTCGGCCGATGTTTGTGTCAGCACCACCGGCCGGCCGGCAACACGCGATGCCACCTGCGCACACCAGTTCCGGAAGGGGCCGGGATCGGTGACCAGGCGGCGCGCATGGGCGTCGCTTACGGCCAGGGTCGACTCCATGAAGGCCGCGTAATAGGGTTGCAGCAGCAGGTGTTCGAGATCGGCGCGCAGTTCGGCCGGCACCGCTGTGGACAGGTCGATCTCTCGTTCCCTGAGCCGCTGGAAGATGGAACGGTTTTGCACCACGCCGTTCTGCTGATGGACGGCTTGCTGCACGCCCTCGTACACGACGCGGGCCACGAGTTCGCCGAGTCTGGTGTGGCCGTCGCTGCTGTCGACCTCTTGACCCGAGCCCTCGACAACGATGATGTTGTCCGTGCCCGTGCCGGTGGCGTGGTGCGGACCAGGCGAGGCGCTGGAACGGATATCCAGGTCCTGCAGGGCGGCGGACTTGGCCTCGGTGGCGGTGATCAAAGCCCGGGTCATGGCCCGCGGCGACAGGTGCAGGTTGGTGAGCAGGAGAATATTGACGGTCCCCGGTGTGCGGGCTGCGTCGCGGTCGTCAAGTTCATAGTACAGGCCCGGGTCTGCGCCCATGCGCATGGCGTTGCTCATCACCCCGGCAGTGACCAGGGCGGTCACCGTCATCTCGCGAAAGGATTGCCTGGCCACGGCCAGGTTGTCCATGTCCGCGCCGGTGAGCAGGAGGGCCGTGGCCCCGGGGTCCAGCCCCAGGACACTGTGCACCGATGCCTGCACCGTCTCGAGTCCCTGCGCATGGCCGAATCCCCAGGTCGGCGGCGGAAAGAAGTGGTTGCCCACCGTGGTGATCCCTTCCCGCTGCCCTTCCATGGTGGAGACCACGCGCATCGGCCGGTGAAAGGTGAGGGCCAGAGTCTTGTGACGAAAGTCGGTAATGTCACTCTCGATGATTTCAGCCCGGTGGACGGCGTCGACCTCCAGCTGCAGGGGCTTACGGTTGACCACCCGGTCAGGCAGGACCGCGTTGACCGGGTCACCGAAGGCTTCCTCGTAGAGGCTGGCCGCCAGCCAGGAAACAAAAAATCCGGAGTGGCTGGCGACCCGGCAGGTCAGGTCGCAGGGGAAAAAGAAGATGCGCTTGTTTTTCACCGCGTCCACCTCACGCCATCCCGGTTGGTGCAGGTAGGAAAGGTCCTGGTCCGCGGGGCCGCAGGTGTAGAGAACCTGCGGGTTGAAGGCCCGCCATTCGTCCAGCGTCACCGGGACGACCGGCCCGGTACGACCGAGCTGCGGCGCGATGCCGCCGGCAGCGCGGATGCAGTCATTCTGGAAAGAATCGTCCCCTGGGGCGAGGACCGCATCCCGCCCCATCAGGCGCATCACCCGCTGCCGCTCGTGCGCGGGAATTTTTCCGGTCTTCCGGGCAATGAGGGTCAGCTGCCGCACCTCCCCGGCAATAATGGCGGCGGCCTCCTTCTCACGGTGAAAAATCCGACCCAGCAGGCGCAGGGTCGCGAACCCCTCGTCGATGGATCCGGGGGCCAACTGCACGAGCACCGTCTTGCCGCGGAAACGGTCCGTTACCTGCTGCTGCAGATTCGAGCAAAAGATCAGATCCGGCCGCAGTGCGGCCACCCGCTCCGGATCAGGGGCGAGAAAGCCGCCGACAATCTCCTTGCCGGCGGTTTCCGGGGGCAGGACGGAATGGTGGGTGATGCCCACCACCTGCGGCCCGGCGCCGATGCGCAGGAGCATCTCGGTGACCGCCGGCACGAGCGAGACCACCCGTTCGGGGGTGCGCGTGAGCACCACGGTCCGGCCGGCGGCGTCGGTGAACGACAGCGGCTCTTCCCGGGCCAGCCCGTCCCGATAAAAAATTAGTAATAACAAAAAAATAATAATAAAAACTCGCCGCTGCGGCCTTCGTTTTGCTGCGCTCATTTTCCCTCCTCCGGGACATAGACCATGGAACCGTTCTCCAGCCGATAGGCAGTGCCCAACCGTTGACCGCGCCCCTTGGCCTGTTCGGGGCTGACCTTCATGGCCTCGATTTTTTTGCCCTCCTTGACGATGATCTCCATCTCACCGCTCGCCGACTGTTTGGTGATCGTCAGTTTCGAATCCTGCTGCAAAAGTTCTTCCAAATGAAACGAACCGAACAGGGCAAGCAGCAGACCAACGATGAACACCAGGCCCAGGTCGAACAGATTGGCGACCCCGCTCATCGGATCGTTGTCCGCAAGGGCGCGGTGCCGGCCCGTGGCGCGCTGCAGGTAGCGCATCACCGTTCCTCCCGCATGCCCAGTTCGCAGAGCAGTTCCATGTGCTGCACATCCTCCTCCACCCAGCGACGCTGCACACTGAAGTAAAAATAGCTGAGCATCCCCAGGGTCATGCCGACCACGGTGGTGGTGAAGGCAATGACCAGGTCGCCGGACAGCCGGGTCAGGTCGCCCTGGGACAGGGCCGCCAGCCCGGTCCCCATGGGGATGAGGGTGCCCACCAGCCCCAGTCCTGGCCCGATGCGAATGAGCAGTTTCAGCCGGTCAAGGGACTGCCACAGCCGGGACTCGGTATCGCGCAGCAGGTTCTGCACGGCGATGTCCGCCATGGCCTCCTGCCGCACCTGCAGGAAAGCCTGGCCGAAGCGTCGGACCGGAGCGGGAAAGGCTTCGAATTTCCGCGCGCGCAGTGCATCCATGGCATGGACCGGGGTGGCGTGCCGTTTCCTGGCCAGCCACAGGGCAAAAAACTGCCCGCTGTACACCACCAGCCACACGGTGAGCAGGCAGAGCAGCAGCAGGATGGGCAGCAGCAGGGACGACGAAACCAGGTAGATGAACGATGCCAACAACGCCATTATGTCCATGAGGACCTCCAGAGTGTTTTCACGAACCCAAGTGCAAAGGCCAGCGACAGGCCGACCAGAACCGGCGGCAAACGGGGATCCGCGGCCGTGATCAACGCCCCGCTGACCCGGTAGATTCGTTCCAGATCTCCGAATTGGGGAGCCGCGGCAACGGTGACGAGAAAATAGAGGGCAGCCAGCAGCATGATGCGGCCGAGCCCCTGTTCGGGGTCCCCCCGAATCAGCAACGCGAAGGCCAGGCCGCTGAACAGGCTCAGGCCGAGGAACCCGGCGAACAGCCAGGTGATGAGCAGTGGAGAGTCAGGAAAAAGACTGTGGAGGAAGGCGTAACTGAAGAGGATGACCGAGAAGCAGACCGGACACGGGAGGACCAGCAGGAGCCACCCCCTGCTGGGACCGGACCGGCCTTCTCTTTTTTTGAGCAGGGCCACGCCCCAGACGAGCAGGAGTAGAGCGAGGAGAAAATGCAGGGTCATGCCGCCGCGGGCGACAAGCTGGATCGCCTCGATCCGGGCCGTAAAATCGATCCGGTCGGCAAGCAGCCAGGCCAGGACGAAGGCCAGCCCGTAACTGGCGCCGTATCCGGCCAAGGCGACCACCCGCCCGGTCGTTCCGGTCTGCCGGCGGAACAGGTACGAGAGCCCGGCGCCGCTCTTGACGGCGAATACACCCAGGGAAAAAACCAGCCCGATGATGAGGGATTGCATCAGCATTCCCCCCGGTCAGCACTGCGACGAGCACACTCACTCGCTCTGCGGACAGCCACGATCCCCTCCCCGGCATGATGGTTTCGCTACCGTGGCAAGGGCGTACGGGGAGAGAGGATCTGTGCGTTCGAGGCCCCGAAAACCGGCTGGACCGCCGGTCCGGGACGCCAGGGGCACGCTGCGGGCGACAACACCTGCCAGCAGACGGCTGCAAAAAAAAATCCCCGGATCAATACCACTTGATCCGGGGATGCCCTTGTCTCGCCACAGATAATCAGACCTGTTCCTTGTCCACGGAAACAGTTATGCGCCTTTCAGACAGGTCTTCTGACTCCCGGATCATTCTTTCTGTCGCGCCTTCCCGACCCCTTGGTCTGCAGGTCAGTGGCATTCTGCGACGGTCGTCCCCGGTTACAGCGGCGGGCCCGTCCCGGATTTGCACCGGGTTCCCTTTTCAGCTCCATACGGAGCATCTGAAAGTTATGGGCGAAGAACATACACGAAAACGGGGGCAAGTCAACCCATGTCTGGTGCCTCACCCGGCAGCGGCTGAAGGGGGCTTCCGCCGGGTGTTTTTCTGACCAATACGGACAGCCCGGAAAAAGACAAGGTGTCCGGAAAAACCGGACAACCGCAAAACAGCGGCGGGTTTCCGGGCAGGAGTGGGTCGCCTGCGGGAAGGCCGGCGACCCGGCTTCAGGGAATCTCTTGTTTTTTTGTCAGCAGTTCGACGAGGGTGTTGGTGAGGCTGTCGACAAGGTGCAGCACGGTTTTGATCTCGTCGGGTCGGATCGCATCCACATGGATGCCACCGGTGACGACCACGGTTGTGCCGAGCGTTGCGGCCAATCGCTCTGACAAGTGCTGGGCCGCCTCGCCGTCCTTGTGACCGGTCAGGTTGAGCACTGAGGTGGTGGCCGAGGTGCGAGTCGCATCGGCGAGGCTCGGCCGGGCCACGCTCAGGGTCACGGTGCCGATGTGGGGGCGGTCGCCGCCGGTGAGGACGATGCACAGGTCGTCTCCAGCCGGGACCACGGTCGCCTGCACGGTGATCCGGCCGGCGGAGAGGCTGATGACAGGATGTTCTTTGGCGGCGATCTGCAGGTGCGGGTCGCCGCCTGTTTTTTCAGGCTGCACAGGCATCAACTCCCTTGCCGGTTTCGGCCGGCATGATTCGTTCCCATCGCCTCACTCCTCGCCCCAGCGTCGCATGCCCGGCAGGTCGATCCCCATCCGGCCGAGTGCCTTGCCGAGCAGGTGGCGGTTCATGTCCGCAATCGATGTCGGCCCGTGGTAGTGGGTGACCATGGGCGGCACGATGGCGGCCCCGGCCTCGGCCGCGGCCAGCAGGTTGCGCAGGTGGACGATGCTCAGGGGCGTTTCGCGGGGCATGAGCACGAGCGGCCTCCCTTCTTTGAGCATCACGTCCGCGGCGCGCAGCAGCAGGTTGTCCGAAAAGCCGTGGGCAATGCCGGCCACGGTCTTCATGCTGCACGGCACCACCAGCATGCCCATGGTGCGGAACGAGCCGCTGGCCACCGCGGCGCCGAGGTTGGTGGTGTCGTGAACCACGTCCGCCAGGGCGCGCACCTCATCGAGCGTGGACTCGGTCTCCAGGGCGATGGTCAGCACCGCGCCCGTCGAGATGATCAGGTGGGTCTCGTACTCGGCCAACTCGCGGAAGATCCGCAGCGCCTCAATGCCGAGGATCGCGCCGCTGGCGCCGCTCATGCCGACGACCACGCGCTTTTTCATGTCAGGTTTCGATGTCATAATCGGCCAAATTGATGTGTTTACAGGTGACCCGCTCGTCCTTGCTCCACCTGGGCAGCGGGCAGATACAGGCACTGCCCTTGCCGGTACCGATGGTGCCGAGCGCGACCGGGTAGACGGCCTGCAAAAGGCTTGGCGCTAGCGGCGGCCTCACTGGCAGGATGTTCGGAATCGCGGCAAGCAGGGAATACTGCGCGGCTCCAGGTACGCACCCGGCCCCAGGCAAACGACCTCTATTCTGAACCGGGCACCTTGCCGGAGGCCATGCGCACGCCCAGGGCAAAGGCGCGCTTGCAGTCCTCGGGAAAGACCTCGGCATGGCGCTTGTACTTGTCTTCTTTGTTGAACAGTTCCGCCTCGTACTTGTCATAGTCCGTGTACTGTTGGGTGTCCGTGGCCAGCAGTACCTCGCAGGCGCCGAAGTGCATGGCCAGGGTCATTTTGGTTCTGGCGAACACATGGTCATAGCCCACGTTGGGGATCATCCCTTCGGGCACGTTCATGGTGTAGATCATGGCGGTGTTGATGCGCCGCGGGAACAGCGTGCGCGGGGGCTTGGCGTAAACCAGGTACGGAAAACAGAGGCGCTCCAGCAAGGCCCGGGTGGCGGCGGACTCGCAGCCGTAGTACACGGGGCTGCCGATGATGAGCGCATCCGCCTTGCGCACCCGCTCGAGCACCGCGGTCAGGTCGTCCTGCACCGAGCACACGCCGTCCGCCTTGCGGCTGCGTTTCTTGCAGGAAAAACAGCTGATGCACCCGGAAAAGTCCAGGTCATACAACTGGACCAACTCGGTCTCGGCCCCTACCGATGCCGCCCCCTCCAGCGCGTTCTTCAACAAGGTGACGGTATTCCATTTCTTTTTCCGCGGACTGCCGTTGAAGGCCATGACTTTCATTGTGGTTCTCCTCTGTTTTTTTACAAAAGGGGGTTGTCGGGGTCATGGTACTGGAACACCTCGATCAGGACCAGTGCAATTGCGACCCCCGGGACCAGGCGAATTGAGCACTTTGGCCGGGGGTGGGTCAACTTAATCGAGCACCGGCTGCAGGACCGCCACAGAGTACAGTGGACGAGAGTGTTGCCCCGCGCCTGCTCGAGGAAGCTGATCCGTGCCGCTCCTGCAGCGTGGTTTCATGCAGCCGATCACGGGCTGGCTCCATTCCGGCGATCCCCGAGTGGGGCTCCCTTTGGGCGGTCAGGAGCATATCCACGCTGGGGGGAGTGCGGCCGCAGTTGGCAGTCCGCACGGTAATTCCAGGTTGACCTGTTGTTTCCACGTGGATACACTGTTGCCATGCAATACGAATTGCGGAGTACGGATCATTTTGACCGGTGGTTAAACAAGGTTCGGGATAAAACCACCCGCGCCAGGATATTCCATCGCCTTGACGCTATGGCCATGGGGTCGTTCGGCGACCACAAGGCGCTCGCCCCGAATTTGTTCGAATTGAGGCTGTTCTTTGGTCCTGGCTATCGGATTTATTACACCATCAAGGGCAAAGAGGTTGTCCTCCTTTTGACTGGTGGCGACAAATCGACCCAGGGAAGAGATATTGCCAAGGCCGCCGCGCTCATGAAGGAACTGGAGGACTAGATCATGGCTTTAAAAACCAAACCGTTTGACGTTGCCCAATACCTTGAGACCGACGAAGACATCAGGCTGTTTTTACAGGCAGCGTTCGAGGAAGGCACCGAAGAGGAATTCATTCACGCCCTGAGCACGGCTGCCCGCGCCAAGGGCATGACC
>Ga0265295_1007645_pt1 | contig 12345 bp, 7 predicted proteins | sample Munlansysbiofilm_FD_192503 | JGI IMG/M metagenome (GOLD analysis project Ga0265295, IMG submission 192503) | Leachate microbial communities from a municipal landfill in Southern Ontario, Canada - Methane capture system biofilm | ecosystem: Engineered > Solid waste > Landfill > Unclassified ... | reverse complement strand
CCTGTCGTCAGCGCCCCTGCTGTCCGGAAGATCCGCCTGCTTCTGGAATCCAGGGAAAGGGCCGTCCGGGGAAGAAAAACCCCGGTACACCTCAAAGGTATGGGCGCCCTGGTCATCGGCGATCCGGCGCCAGGCGGCCGAAGTGCGTCGGGCGGCCGCCTTGAGATCCAGGTTCCAGCCGTATATCTCTCCCACCATGGAAGGATCGCTGTCCGCCACGATGAGCCCCTGCGTATCAGCGATAATGAGATAAACCACCCCCGGCTGGCGGGCCGTTTCGATCAGCAGCTTCTGAAGCTGGACGCTGCCCCACTCAAGGCCGGCCCCCGTTCTGGCGCCTGCCTCGAAGGAGCGTATCAGGGCTTCTCCCTTTTCAATCAGCAGGCGGGTGGTGAGTTCGTTCTCCCGGTGGATATTCCCCAGGGTGATGAAGGCAAAGATCGGTATCAAAACCAGGAGCGCCCCCAGGATGATCCACGGCGGGAGCATCACCCATAAATTCCTTAAAGAAGATCCACTTCGAACCTTTTTCATGGGATTATCCATCCATTACACTCTGCTTCTCCGCGGCTGTTGAGGCCCGATGTCTTAACTGGATACACACTGTTCAGTTGGATACCACAATTGGATACTTTTTACCCATATTTTCTCTCTTTCATCGAAAGAGTAGTATTTATTTTCTTAATAATCCTGCGATATCAACAATATAGATGTTTCTTTCTGTCCTGGCACACCTGTTGCCATTAAGGAGAGTAACGAAAACACGTTAAGAAAGGAGAAATGACCATGAAGAAATTATTGACGGTGATGGCCGTGTTGGTTCTTGCGGTTGCGGTTGCTGTGCCCTCTTTTGCTTACAGGGGATGGCGGGGCCATGGAGACGGCCCTTGCGCAGATGTCACCAAAGTGCCGGGACTCAACCTGACGGTGGAACAGAAGGCCAAGCTGACGGACATGCAGGCCGCGCACTTGAAGGACATCAAGCCCCTACGGGACAAGCTCTACAGCAAGAAGGGCGATTTGAGGCTCCTCTGGCTGGAAAAGAACCTGGACCAGGCCAAAATCACAGCCCTGGACAAGGAAATCCGGGCCATCAGGGATCAGATCCATGACAAGAGGACAAGCTATCAGTGGGCTGTCTATCAGCTGCTGACTCCGGAACAGCGGGAGCAACTTGGGAACCTGGGTCGCAGAGGACCCTGCTTCGCCCCTGGAAAGGGTCCGAGCATGGGCCCCGGAATGGGCTACGGTAACGGTCCCGGCATGTTGGGTCGTTAAGCAAGGCCGGAACAGGCAAAAAACAAGCAGGTAGTCCATAGGGGCTGTTTTCGGGGGGGGCCGTCAGCGCCCTCCCCATAACCATGCGGGATCCTCCGGCAATGCAAATCGCCGCCGGACGATCCCGCATTTTTATAACGGATGGGCATGGGATTCCCCTCACGGCAAACGCTGAGTTTCCCGGTGTTATATTTCGACCTGAGCGCCCAGTTCCACCACGCGGTTGACCGGCAGGTTGAAGTAGGCGGCAGGGGTTCCGGCGTTTCGGGACATGAAGGCAAAGAGTGATTTACGCCAGAGCATCATTTCTGCCGTCCCGGTGGTGAGGAGCGATTCTCTGCCGAGAAAGAAGGTCGTCGTCATGGGATCCGTCACTAGCCCCTGGGCTGCGGCGATTTTCAGAATTTCCGGTACATCGGGCTTCTGCATGAATCCGCAGACGGCCTCCAGGCGGTAAAATCCCTGGCCCAGATCCTCAACGGCGACGCGTTCCCGATCCGGAACCATGGGTACGCCTGTGGAACGGATGGTGAGGAGCACCACCTGCCCGTGCAGCATATGGTTGTGCTTCACATGGTGCAGAAGGGTCGGCGGGATGCCTGCTGGAGAGATCGTCATGAAGATCGCCGTGCCCGGGACCCGGGGAAGCTTGTGCTTCGCAACCTCTTCAAGAAAAATGTCCACCGGAAGTCTTTCCCTCTGAAGCTTACGGTTCAGCTCTTCCCTTCCTCTACGCCAGGTGGTCATCACGGTCGTTATGATCAGCGCCGCCAGAAGGGTGAACCACCCCCCGTCGACAATTTTTAGAAAATTGGCCCCCAGATAGGAAAGATCGAATACAAGAAAGGTGGCCACCAGGGGAATGGCCTTCCAGAGGGGCCATTTCCGGTTGTAGACCAGGACCAGGAAGAACAGGAAAGAGGAGATCGTCATCGTGCCGGTCACGGAAAGGCCATAGGCCCCGGCCAGTCCGCTGGATGCGCCGAAACCGAGAACGACGCCGATGCAGCTGATCATGAGTGCATAGTTTACGAAGGGGATGTAGATCTGTCCCTCCATCTCGCTGGAGGTGTGAACGATCCTGATGCGGGGAAGAAATCCCAGTTGTATGCCCTGCTGGGTGATGGAAAAGACCCCGGAAATCAGTGCCTGCGAAGCGATCACGGCGGCAACCGTCGCCAGTCCGACCATCGGATAGAGCAGGGGTTCGGGAACGACGCCGTAAAAAGGGTTGACTTTCATCTCCGGGTGATGAAGAAGGAGCGCTCCCTGGCCGAAATAGTTGAGCAGTAGGGCCGGGTAGGCGATGGCGAGCCAGGAGAAGCGGATGGCGCTGCGTCCGAAATGGCCCAGATCCGCGTAAAGGGCCTCTCCTCCGGTAAAGCAGAGGACCACGGAGCCGAGCACAAGAAATCCATGGAAATGATTCTGTAAAAAAAAGTTGAAGGCAAAAATCGGGTTCACCGCGGAAAGCACCCGGGGCTCGTGAAGAATCTGCACGATGCCTAGGAAACTCAAGGCGGCAAACCACAGAAGCATGATCGGACCGAAAACGATACCGATGTCCGCCGTGCCCCGGCGCTGCACGAGAAAGAGCCCAAGGAGGATTGTGCAGGTCAGGGGAACCACCATCGGTTTTGCCGCCTCGGTCGCAACCTCGAGGCCTTCGATTGCGGAAAGGACGGAGATGGCCGGGGTGATGATCCCCTCGCCGCAGAGAAGTCCCGCTCCCAGAATGCCCGCCAGCATCACGATGGCATGTTGCCGGGGTGAGATGTTGCCCGATGGTCTGGGGATCAGGCCGAGGAGAGCAAAAATCCCGCCTTCTCCCCGGTTATCCGCCCGCATGATAAAAACCACGTACTTGATGCTGATGACCATGGTCATCGACCAGAAGATCAGGGAAAGCGTTCCCATGAGATTGGTGTGGGAAAGGCTGATCGCGTGCGTCCCATAGAAGCACTCCCGGATGGTGTAAAGCGGACTGGTTCCAAGGTCGCCGAAGACGACGCCCAGGGCGCCGATGGCGAGAAGAAGAAATTTCCCCTTTTGATGGTTTTGGGGATTGAGGTTCGAATTCTGTGAGGCCTGCGGTTGGCCTTGATCAGGCTGATTTTCCAAAGACTGGGCACCCCCTAAAATTCAACAGGAACTTGGAGGAGCAGATCCCGATGAATGATGGGGAAGGTCTCCTCAACGACGCCTGCGGGGTTAGCTGACGGGCTCGGGCCGAAGAGGATGCCCTACACCATGTGTGTGGTGATACGCCCCGGAAAAAGTGGGTCCCCCGCTCCTCAAAATCTGAGAATTAAGCGGCACTTCATAAATCACTATAAGCGCTTATTGTCAAGAAATCATCGCATAAAAAAAGGTTTCTGGCGACCGCGAAGGAATTTGAGCCCCTCGAACCAGAAAATGCTGGCCACTCCCATCGCCAGGCACAGCCAGAGGTCGGGGGCATGGAGCCGGTCAAATTTGAACAGATGCCGCAGGACGGGAATGTACAGGACCAGCCCCATGAAGAGAAGGGTTCCGCCGATCACCCACCAGAGCGCGGGATTGGGATCGTTCAGTGTGGCTGGAATCGTCCGTGACCAGGAGCGGTTGGTCAGAATCAGGCAGAGGTTGGCGGCAATGAGGGTCGTGAACGTCAAAGCCCGGGCGTAGCCTTCGCCAAGGCCCTCATGGAAGGAGAAAAAAAAGACGACCGCCAGAAGAAAAAGAACGCTGACGCCCTGCATCAGGCTGACGGCCAGCGTTGTCGCATTCAACAGGGGTTCGGCCGGGTTTCGGGGAGGGCGGGTCATCACATCTGCTTCCTCCCGTTCGTTTTCGAAGACGATCGAGCAGGCGGGATCAATGATTAATTCCAGAAACAGGATGTGAACCGGCATCAGAATGAGGGGCCAGTTGCAGAGCACGGGAATCAGCGACAATCCCGCAATCGGCACATGGATCGCGACGATGTAGGCGACGGCCTTTCGGATGTTGTAGAATATCCGGCGCCCGAGTCTCAGGGCCTGGACAATGGACGAAAAATCGTCGTCAAGAAGCACCAGTGAAGCGGATTCCCTCGCCACATCCGTCCCTCTGCCCCCCATGGCAATCCCGATATGGGCGGACTTCAGGGCCGGGGCGTCGTTGACTCCGTCCCCCGTCATCGCCACGATTTCACCCTTTGCCTTGAGGGCTTCCACGAGCCGCAGTTTCTGCTCCGGGACGACGCGGGCAAAGATGTTGACTTCCGAAATCCTCCTCCGCAGCTCGTCATCGGACATGGCGTCCAGATCAGGTCCGGTAAGGCAGCCATCACCGGGCGCCAGGCCGATCTGACGGGCGATGTGCCGGGCCGTTCCCGGATAGTCTCCGGTAATCATCACCACGCGGACTCCGGCTGTATGGCATTCCCGGATTGATTCCGGAACCGAGGCCCTCACCGGGTCAGACAATCCGATCAGGCCCACGAATTCGAAAACGAAGTCGTGCTGGCCATCGGGCAAGTCCGAGAGCTCAAAAACGGCCTTGGCGACCCCGAGCACCCGGAGGCCGTCATCGGCAAGGCAGCGAACGTGCCCATCCAGTTCCCCCGTTTCTCCCTCACTCAGATGGCAGAGATCGGCAATCGCTTCCGGTGAGCCTTTGGCGGCGATGACATAGTCACCGCCATGAGGGGATTCCCAGACGCGGGACAGAGAAAGCAGCTCCTGGGAAAGGGGGTACTCGTGAACCAGCGTCCAGTCTGAATGGAGATGTTCCGTTTCTGCAAGGTGGAGGTCTCCCAGTTGCTTGATCGCCTTTTCCATGGGATCAAAGGGGTCGATCTGGCTTGCCAGGATGCTGAATTCCGCAAGCTCGTGAAAAGGTTCGGGCAGGATCTGCTGATCGGAGCTTTCCAGCGTGCAGAGGGAATTCCGGGCAAACATGTTCCGGACGGTCATCCGGTTTTCGGTGAGTGTCCCCGTTTTATCCACGCAGAGCACAGTGGCTGAACCAAGGGCCTCGACGGCCGGAACGCGCCGGGTGAGGACCCGCTTTTGGGAAATGCGCCAGGCCCCGAGAGCCAGGAAGACGGTAAGCACAACGGGAAACTCTTCCGGCAGGGTCGCCATGGCCAGGGTAATGCCCGCCAGAAGCCCATGGAGCCAGTCCCCCCTCGTCAATCCATAGACGACAATGACCACGGCGCACAGGGAAAGCCCAAGAAGCGAGAAATTGCGGACCAGCCGTCCCGTCTCCTTCTGCAGGAGAGATTCCTCAGGCGTAACGTCCTGCAGGGACCTGCCGATTTTGCCGATTTCGGTGTGGATGCCCGTGGCCAGTACCCGGGCGATGCACTGGCCCTGAACGGCAAGGGTCCCCGAGTAAATGAAGGGAAGATCGTCACCACCCGGCCGTCCCATTCCAGAGGCGCAGGGGTCGGCGGACTTCCGGACGGGTGCGGATTCTCCGGTCAGGAGAGACTCATCCACGCAGAGGCTCAGGCAGGAGAGCAGAACCGCGTCGGCGGGAATGCGGTCCCCCTCCTTCACCACCAGGATGTCCCCCCGGACAACCTCCCGTCCGGCAATCCGTCTTTCCCGGCCATCCCGGATCACCAGGGCGCGGGGGCTGGAAAGATCCCGCAGGGCCTCCAGGGCCCGTTCCGTCTTGCGCTCCTGATAAAGCGTGATGCCCATGACGACAAAGACAAAACCGAGGAGCATCAGCGCTTCATGAATATCTCCCAGGAAAAAGTAAAGGGTTCCGCAGGCGACCAGCAACAGAAACATGGGCTCCCGCACGACATCCCGGGCGACGGCCCAGACGCTGCGCCCACGGGACGAGGGCAGCTCGTTGCACCCATCCCGACGTAAGCGCTGTGCCGCTTCCGCTTCAGTAAGCCCCGGAAATTTTTTGGGGTCCAGCCCGCTGCTCATTGTCTGTGCCAACCTCGAATAGGAAATAGGCGACTGATCCCGTTGATCATAAGGGGCGAATCCGGGGAATTCAAGAATATTGTGACCAATGGCCGCCCATGGTTTGACCTGAAGGCTTCGTCTGCAGGACAGGTCTGACTTTCCGGTTCTTCCCGCGGGGATCGACGTTCCCGAAATCTTTTTTTATCCACAGCCACATTTCTCATAGAAATCGCCCATATCGGAGAGTAAAATAAATCCGGAAAGATGAGCCGAGGGTACATAAGGGCTGAGAGGCTTGTCCGTGAGAGCCTTTTCGGGAGTTCTTTTCCGGAAGGAAGCCTTTTCCGCCGATGAGGGAACCATGCCGTCAGAGCGATTCCGTGGAAGCCATGTATAAAAAGATCCTTGCCGCAGTCAATGAGCATCTGAATTCAGAAGTGGCGGCGCGCTATGCCCTTCACCTCGCCCAGGAGCTTCATGCGAAGCTCTATATCTGCTTTGTCGCCGAGGAGGGCATGCCCCCCCACGACCGCCATGTCGCCGAGGACGCCATTCAGAGGCTTTTCGATGACGCCCTGGAACGGAACATCCAGGCGGAAAGCATTGCCGCCGCGGGAGATCCCCTCCGGGAGATCGGGAAAATCGTCCGCCAGGAAAGGATCGGACTTGTCTTTGCCTCGACCCGGAGAGAGGATCTTGAGAAAAGGTTCTATGCCGGCACCGTGGCCCGGAGCCTGTCGCTGAAGCTTCCCTGCTCCGTGGCCCTCGTGCGCATTGCCCATTCCGGCAGGGTGCGCCCCGGGAGGATTCTCGTTCCGGTGAAGGCAAGAATCAATCGCGTGCGGGAACGGGCGGTTTTTGTATCCGCCATGGCCAAGGCATTCGGGGCAAAGGTTTTCGTCTTCCATGCGCCGAAGCCTCTGGAAAAGATCTTTTCCGGAGAGATCCATCTTACCCCCCCGGAATGGGAAGAGCGCAGGTCAGCGGACATTGCGCACTTCATGAGCCATCTCAAGCAGAGGGACATCGAGCATGAAGGGCGGCACCTGCCGGGAGGGATCGCCCGGAACATTACGGTCGAAGCCTTTGCAAAGCGGCATGACCTCATCATCATGGGGGCCAGCGAGCGGAGCCTTCTGGCTTCCCTGCTCAATGGCAGTCCCGTCGAGCAGGTGCTGAGAGAGACGCCCTGCGACCTCATCATCCTGAAGCCCCGCCATGAAGATTAACAGCCTTTCCCGGGAGGAGGCCCTTCGGGCCCTTGTCAGTTCGGAAAACGGCCTTTCCGAAAAGGAGGCCGCCCGAAGGATGTCGGAGAGCGGCTTCAACGAGATCCGGGAGGCGCGCAGAACTCCCCTGTCGATCCGGTTCTTGAAACAGTTTACCCATTTCCTGGCCTTGCTCCTCTGGGTCGGCGCAGGGCTCGCCTTCCTCTCCGATTATCTCCACCCCGGCGAGGACATGGGGACCCTCGGTTTTGCCATCCTCGGCGTCATTGTGATCAATGCCGTCTTTACCTATATCCAGGAATACCGCGCCGAAAAGGCCCTGGAGGCCCTGAAGAGACTTCTGCCCTTTTCTGTGCGGATTGTCCGGGAAGGAAAGGAGCGGAAGGTCCCGTCGCGGGAGGTTGTTCCGGGGGATGTTATCCTCCTTTCCGAAGGGGACCGGATCCCCGCCGACGCCCGCCTCATCGAAGGCGCCATGCTGAAGGTCAACAACGCTTCGCTGACGGGCGAGTCCGAGGCCAGTCTTCGCAATGCTCTGCCTGTGCCGGGCGAACTTCTGGATAGCCCCAATATCGTCTTTGCCGGAACAAGCGTCATAAGCGGTTCGGGAAAAGCTCTGGTTTTTGCAACGGGGATGGGTACGGAATTCGGTCGGATCGCCCATCTGACAAGCGCTGTCCAACCGGATCTCAGCCCGCTTCAGAAGGAGATTGCCAAGGCGACCCGCCTGGTGGCGACCATCGCCGCCCTGGTCGGTATCTTTTTCTTCAGTCTCGGATTTGTTATAGGAAGGGATTTCTGGAACAATTTTATCTTTGCCGTCGGTATCACCGTCGCCCTTATCCCCGAGGGTATGCTGCCCACCGTCACCCTTTCCCTGGCCATGGCAAGCCAGAGAATGGCGAAACGAAAGGCGTTGATCAAGAATCTCTCCTCGGCGGAGACGCTTGGTTGCGTATCCGTGATCTGTACCGACAAGACTGGAACGCTGACCCAGAATCGAATGAGCGCCGCAAAAATTTGGAAAGACGGCTCGATTCTGGATGCACAGGGTTTTATGGCACAGGCAGATGATCCGCTGATGCAGACGGTCCTTCTGTGCAATAATGCGCGCTTCGCCGACAATGAATATCGGGGGGATCCCACCGAGGCTGCCCTGCTGCGGCTTGGCAGAGAAAGCCTGGGTGAGCTGAGCGCAAAGCGCATGTTCGAGATTCCCTTTGACTCGGACCGGAAGAGGATGACCACCGTTAATCGAGTCGAAGATGCTGAAATCGTCTTTTCGAAGGGGGCCATGGAGAGCATCCTCCCCCTGTGCAGCCGGTTCTTGATGAACGGCATCGAACACAGGATGGAGGAGGCCTTTCGCGAAAGGGCATTGGATGCCTATGGGTCCTTCATGGATTACGGGCTGAGGGTCCTGGCCTTTGCCTACAGGAAAAACCCTTCTGATCTCCTCCCCCCGGATCCCGCGTCTCTTGAAGAGGATCTTGTGTTTGCCGGTCTGATCGGGCTTGAAGACCCTCCGCGGCCTGAAGTGCCGGAGGCCATTCGAAAATGCCATGAGGCGGGCATCAAGGTCATCATGATCACGGGGGACGGAAGCCGGACGGCTGTTGCCATTGCCCGCGAGATCGGCCTGGTGAAAGGCGATCCGATTGTAATCGAAGGACCGGAGTTTCTGAAAATGGATGACCGGGAACTGCGGGAAAACCTCTCGGCCAGGGAGATTATCTTTGCGCGTATGGCACCAAAGCACAAGATGAGGGTCGTTTCGATCCTTCAGGAGGAGGGGGAATGGGTCGCCGTGACGGGTGATGGTGTCAATGACGCGCCTGCCCTGAAAAAGGCGGATATCGGCATCTCCATGGGCATTTCGGGCACCGATGTTGCGAAGGAAGCCTCGGACATGATTCTGCTGGATGACAATTTCGCCACCATCGTCAATGCCGTGGAAGAAGGCCGGGCGGTTTATGAGAACATCCGGAAATTTATCACCTATATCTTTGCTTCCAACATCCCGGAGGCCGTACCCTACCTCGCGTACATCCTCCTGCGGATCCCCCTGCCGCTGACGATCATGCAGATCCTGGCGGTTGACCTCGGTACGGACATGCTTCCTGCCCTGGCCCTCGGTACGGAAAAGCCGACACCGGCGGTGATGAGGCAGCCGCCCCGAAGCAGGGACGAGAGGCTCCTCAATTTTTCGGTTCTTGCCCGTGCCTACCTCTTCCTGGGGCCGATCGAAGCAGCCGCCTGCATGTTCGGTTTCTTCTATGTTCTGTATGACGGGGGCTGGAGCTGGGGGACTTTTATTCCATCCGATCACACTCTCTACCTGCAGGCCACGACGGCATGTTTGACCGCGATCATCATCGTCCAGATCGGCAACGTCTTTGCCTGTCGATCGGCGAATGAGTCCGTGTTCAGACTCGGTTTTTTTTCAAACCGGTTCATCTTCATCGGCATCGGTTTCGAACTCTGTCTTCAGCTCTTCATCGTCTATTCCCCGTATGGCAATAGAATTTTCTCGACCTATCCTCTTCCTCCGGCAACCTGGCTGGTTCTTCTTCCCTTTGCCATCCTTCTGCTCTTCAGTGAGGAGGTCCGGAAATATCTCGTCCTGCGACGGTGACGGAATCCTGTTCAGGAGACGCCTATACCATCGGGGGGGAATTTACCAGGCGGCAAGCTCAAGCCTTGACTAATCATCTTTATCTTGCTTTGATGGGAGTGACCCGGCGATGGAGAGGCTTTTGGATCTCGCGGAAGTCCGGACAAGCCCGCATGATAAATCAGTTCATGTCGTTGATTCCGGAGAGATGAAAATTCGTGAGCCGCTGGCGACCCCCTCCCGTTATTGAGCATATCCGCATCCGCGAGAAGGGCCAAAACGGGTGGAAAGGCTAATGGAAAGAGAAGAAGGGCAATTCCCCCAGGGGATTCCTATGCTTCACCCCATTAGGTTAACCTGATCAGAAGGAGTCCTCCGTGAGTTACTTGCCGAGCTTTCCAACAGATTTCACGCCATTGATGGCATTTGGCCTCATCCTGCTGATCGGGTCTCTTGGCGGATTCATCACACATCTCATCCCCTGGCTTCCAAGCATCACGGGGTTTATGGCTGTCGGATTCTTCTTCGGGCCGAGCGGAATCAATATTTTGAGCCAGGAAACCTTGGCCCAGTCAGGGATTCTTATACATATCGCCCTTGGGCTTATTCTCTATCGGCTTGGGTTGTCACTCGATATGGCCATGCTTCGACATAACCCAAGCCTCCTTCTGGTCTCTCTTGTTGAAAGTGTTGCGACCTTTTGTCTTGTAACCTACATCCTCTCGATTTTTGATGTGGGGATCGCAACGGCAGCATTGGTTGGCGCAATCACCGTTTCCTCATCCCCCGCGGTTCTTTTGCATGTGGCGAATGAAGTTGGCGCATCCGGCAAAGTGACGGAATCCACGGAGACACTGGTGGCTCTCAATAATCTGATTTCTTTTACTTTATTCTCTTTCATTCTGCCCTTCATGCATTACACCGTAGGTTCCCACTGGGTGATCGTGATTCTTCAGCCCCTGTATCAACTATTAGGGTCGCTCCTTTTGGGAATTATTTTAGGCTGGTGTCTGCATTTCATGGTTATCAAGACCCGCCAGGCAGGTCAATACCGACTTGCACTTGTGATAGGTACAATCATGTTGGGCGTTGGTTTTGCGAAGGAGACGCAGCTTTCCATGCTCCTTATTCCGCTCGTTGTCGGAGTTACGGCGAAAAGTATTGAGAGGGAAAATATGGTTTCAGAGCTGGCCTTTGGTCCTGCCTTTGAGCTTTTTTTTATCGTACTGTTTGTTTTTGCAGGTGCAAAGCTGCATGTGCGTGAATTGATCGAGTTTGCTCCCGCAGTCTTCGCGCTGGTCGTTGCCCGTACATTTGCAAAAACGGCCGGGGTTGCCGCAGCAACGGTCCTGCTTCGTAAACCTCTTCGTTACGGAATCTCGAGCGGACTTCTCATGGTTCCAATGGCCGGTCTGGCGATAGGGCTAGCCGACACTTCCTGTATCATGTTCATGGAACATGCATCGCTGATTTCAGCCATGGTGCTTGGGGCCGTCACGATGTTCGAAACGATAGGCCCACCTGTTGCGGCTTTTGCCTTCCGCTTTTCGGGCGAGTCCTCTGCGGCATCCGTTCGCTGAAGCAGGAGAGCACTGCCCCCGAAAATAGCAGACAAGAAAAGAAATTGTTAAATGGCAGGAAGGATTTAACAAGTAAGGAAGGCCCCTTCTGCTCCGTCAGTTTGTTGAGCCCTTAATGTTTTCAGGCATTCCAGAATCTCCTGCTCGGATTGGCAAGAGTGGAGAATATGGATCCGGGAAGTCCCGGGATCTCCGGTCGAGGGAGCTGCTGAATCGCTGCTTGTTCATGATCGTTCAGGGGTTCCGGACTTTATAAAGGAGCTGTTTTTTTAGGATGGCCCCTCCGTGGTTATTTTTGGCAGATAAGGTTCGCCTGTTCCAGCAATATCCGCTCGGGAACATGGATGGTCGAGGTTGGGAAAGCGACCTCCGCTCCATGGGAGAGGATAATCCGGTAAACCTTCATCAGCACATCCTCCTTGACCTGGTGATATTCCACCCACACCTTCGTTCTGGTGTAGGCATAGACCATGACATCCAGGGACGAGGGGCCGAAGGTGTTGAAATTGACGATCAATGTCTGGGCGGGATCAATGCCGGGGTGATCGATTAGCATCTGTCGGACGTCTTTTGCGATCGCCATGACCTTGCCTGCGTCATCGTAGCGGATGCCAATGGTTTCATAAATCCGGCGATGGGTCATTCTGGATGGGTTTTCCAGGGCGATGGTCGTGAAGGTCGAGTTGGGTATGTAAAGGGGACGGTTTTCGAAGGTTCGGATCCGGGTAAGGCGCCAGCCGATGTAT
>Ga0265295_1007644_pt1 | contig 12346 bp, 13 predicted proteins | sample Munlansysbiofilm_FD_192503 | JGI IMG/M metagenome (GOLD analysis project Ga0265295, IMG submission 192503) | Leachate microbial communities from a municipal landfill in Southern Ontario, Canada - Methane capture system biofilm | ecosystem: Engineered > Solid waste > Landfill > Unclassified ... | reverse complement strand
ACCTGGACGCGGCCACCGAGGCGGAGTTGGCCCGCTACACCTGCCTCATCTACGACTGATGGCCGCCCAGCCCCTCACCGTCCACATCCGCGACGGCAACAGCGCCACCCTCATCTGCCCGGGCTGCGGCCTGGTGCGCCAGGTGTCGGCGGCCAGATTCCGCAATGACCGGCACACGCTCTCGGTGCGCTGCCGTTGCGGCCACGTCTACAACGTGCTGCTCGATTTCCGCCGCCACTTCCGCAAACCCACCAGCCTGGCCGGGACCTACGTCAGCAGGGACCCGGCAGGACCGGGCGGCGGCGCGATCCGCATTCTCAACATCTCGCGCAGCGGCATCGGTTTCTCGGTTTCCGGCCGACACCGCATCGAGCCCGGCCAGGAACTGCAGGTCGAGTTCCAGCTCACCGACCGCAACAAGACCGTGATCAGGAAACAGGCACTGGTGCGCTCGGTGCAGGACAACACGGTCGGCTGCGAGTTCCTCTGCACCGGCGAACTCGACAAGGCGCTGGGCTTCTTCCTCCAGGGCTGACCCACCTACCCCTCCTCCCCTGTCCCCTCACCCCGTGGCCAGTTGATGGCGGTCTGCCCGTCCCGGCCCATGGAGGCGGTGAGCAGGGCCTGCGCCCGCTCGAGCAGCGGGGTCAGGGTAGCCGCGTCCAGGGCGCTGATGCCCACCCCCTCGGCCAGCGGCAGTTGCGCCCGCTCCTCCGCATCCAGCCGGTCGATCTTGTTGAACACCTGGAGACAGGGAATCTCCTCCAATCCCAGTTCGGCCAGCAGTCCCTCCACCACCGCCACCTGCTGGCGCCAGGCCGGGTTGGCCACGTCGATCACGTGCAGGAGCAGGTCCGCCTCGAACAGCTCCTCCAGGGTCGACTCGAAGGCCTTGAGCAGGTCCGCGGGCAGGTGCCGGATGAAGCCCACGGTGTCGGTGATGATCACTTCCAGGTCCTGGGGAAAGCGGAGGCGGCGGCTGGTCGGGTCCAGGGTGGCGAACAGCAGGTCCTCGGCCTGGATCTCGCTTTTCGTGAGCGTGTTGAGCAGGGTCGACTTGCCGGCGTTGGTGTAGCCGACCAGCGAGATGACCGGCACGTCGCGCTTGCGCCGCCGGCTGCGGCGGTGGTAGCGCTGGGCGCCCACCCCTTTCAGTTCCTTGCCGAGTCGGGTGATGCGGTCGTTGATGCGCCGCTTGTCGATCTCCAGCCGGGTCTCGCCCGGGCCGCGGGCGCCGATGCCGCCGGTGAGGCGCGACAGGGCGTCGTCGCGGGTGGTCAGCTTGGGCAGCATGTATTTGAGCTGGGCCATCTCGATCTGCAGCTTGCCCTCGCGGGAGCGGGCCCGGCTGGCGAAGATGTCGAGGATGAGCTGGGTGCGGTCGATCACCCGCAGGTCGGTGTGATCGGTGACCGAACGAATCTGCGAGGGACTCAGTTCCTGGTCGAAAAGGAGCAGGTTGGCGCCGAGGCGCAGGCTCAGGAGCACGATCTCCACCAGCTTGCCGCGGCCGAGGATGAAGCGGGGGTGGATGTGCTTGCGCCGCTGGATCACCTCGGCGACCACCTCCACCCCGGCGGAGCGGGCCAGTTCGACCAGCTCGGCCATGGACTCCTCGGCCTCGGCGCGCGAGCCGGTGGTGACGCTGATGAGGATGGCCCGGTCGCGGCCCTGGTCGACCTCGCGGATCGGCCGTTCGCGACTGAACTCGCTCTCCAGGGCCTCGATCAGCTCGATGCAGGACTGGGTCTGGTTGGCGGGATGCACCGGGGCGATTTCGGCCCAGTCGCGGCCGTCCACCTGGCGGGGGATGAGGTGCACGGCGTGGAGCAGATCGGGCAGGCCTTCGCGCACGGTGAGCACCGCCATCAGGTCGAGGCGCAGGCAGGCCAGGTCCATGATGTCTTCTTCGTTGATTGCGCCGCGGCCGAGCACGGTGTGCACGCAGCGCAGGCCGCGCAGCCGGCCGCCGGCCGCGCCGACCCCGCTGAGCGCCGGGATGGTGATGCGGTCGTAATCGCCGACAATCACGCTCTCTATCTGGCCGGAGCGGTGGATGAGCAGGCCGACCTGGCGGTTCAGCTCGGTGGAGATGGCGGCAAGTGAGCGGGCCGTTTCCCGGCCGATGATCTCCTCGGGCAGGACCCGCTTCTGCGCCAGCCGTTCCAGGTCGCGCAGCTGTTTGGGCTTGAGCCCGTTGGTGTTTCCGGTGACCGCAGCGATGGTCGTCTCCGTTCGGGTTGGGGAAAAGGGTCAGCAGGGAGCGCTGCCCGGGGTGCGCGGGAAGGGGATGACGTCGCGGATGTTCTGCATGCCGGTGACGAACTGCACCAGCCGCTCGAAGCCGAGGCCGAAGCCGGCATGCGGCGCGCTGCCGTAGCGGCGCAGGTCCAGGTACCAGGAGTACTGGTCCAGGTCGAGCCCGGCCGCAATCATGCGCGTGGTGAGCACCTCCAGGCGCTCCTCGCGCTGGCTGCCGCCGACCAGTTCGCCGATGGCGGCCACGAGGATGTCCATGGCCGCCACGGTGCGGCCGTCGTCATCGACGCGCATGTAGAACGGCTTGATGCCAATCGGGTAGTTGGTGACGATCACCGGCGCCCGGGCCGCCTCCTCGGCGAGGAAGCGCTCGTGCTCGGCCTGCAGGTCCAGGCCCCAGCGCACCGGGAAGGCGAAGTCGCGGCCGGACCGCTCGAGTTCCGCTACCGCCTCGGTGTAAGTGAGGCGGACGAACGGTTGGTCGCGCACCTGCACCAGCCGGTCGATCAACCCCTTGGCCACATACCGGTCGAACAGCTCCAGGTCCTCCGCGCACTCCTCCAGGGCGGTTTCCACCAGGAAGCGGATGAACCCTTCCGCCACCTGCATGTCGCCGGCCAGGTCGCAGAAGGCCATCTCCGGCTCGACCATCCAGAACTCGGCCAGATGCCGGCTGGTGTTCGAGTTCTCGGCCCGGAAGGTGGGGCCGAAGGTGTACACCCGGCCGTGCGACAGGGCGAAGATCTCCGCCTGCAGCTGGCCGCTCACCGTCAGCCCGGCGCGGCGGCCGAAGAAATCGGCACCAAACGGATCCGGCCCCTGCAGGGCGGCCGGCTCGAGCGCGGTCACGGTGAACATCTCGCCCGCGCCCTCGCAGTCCGAGGTGGTGATCACCGGGGTGTGCACCTGGACAAAGCCCTGCTCGTGGAAGAAGCGGTGGACCGCGAAGCTGAGCGCGCTGCGCACCCGGGCCACGGCGCCAAGGGCGTTGGTGCGCGAACGGAGGTGGCTGATGGAACGGAGGAATTCGAAGCTGTGGCGCTTCTTCTGGAGCGGGTAGGTGGCCGGGTCGGCCGGGCCGAGCACGGTGACGGCGCTGGCCTGGACTTCCACCGCCTGGCCGGCTGCCGGCGAGGCGACCAGCTGCCCCTGGATGCGCAGGGCCGCGCCGGTGGCGAGTTTGCGGATCTCGCTGTCGTAATTGGCCAGGGTGGTGTCAACGATCACCTGCAGGCTGGCCAGGCAGGAGCCGTCGTTCACCTCGAGAAAGCTCAGGCCGCCGGAGTCCCGGCGGGTGCGCAGCCAGCCGCTGACGGTCACCGGCCGGCCCACCGGCTGGTCGCGCAGAATGTCCACAACCCGTGTCGGTCCCATGGTGCTCCCCTCCCCCGGATCTGTCGCCGGAATCAACTGTGCAGTGTCCCCTGGTCGTCCTCGCAGAGGCCGATGACGACGATGCCGGCCCGGTCCGCGGCGCGGACCATGGCCGCGCGGTCGAACAGCAGCGACTGGCCCGCCTCCACCGCCAGCACCGCACCCTTGACCGCGGCCAGGGTGGCGATGGTGCCCTCGCCAGTGGCCGGCAGGTCGAAGCGAAAATCCTGGTCCGGCTTCTTCAGCTTGACCACCACCGCGCCGGAACCGGCCAGCTCACCGCCCCGGCGGATGGCCGCGTCCGTGCCCTCGATGGCCTCCACGGCGAGCACGCTGCGGTCGCGCACGACCACGCACTGGCCGATGTCCAGCCGGCCCACGGCACGGGCGATGGACCAGCCGAAGCGGATGTCCTCCATCTGCGCGGCGCTGGGTTTTTTCCGGGAAAGAAGGCCCTGCGGGAAAAACAGGTGGTCCAGGTAGCAGGTGGAGGCGATCACCCGGATGCCCTCCTCTTCGAGGGTCCGGGCGACGGCGCGGAGAATGGCGTCATCGAGGCGGACGTCGATCTTGTTCCACAGGGTCAGCCCCTTGAAGTCGGGCAACACGTCGCGGAAGATACGGGTCTTGGTGATGGTGCCGGCGAACACCGTCTCACCGACCCCCTGCTGGCGGAAGTACTTGATGATTCGGCCGAGCTGGCCGAGCTTGACCCAGCAGGTGACGTCCGCCTGCTGCTCGAGTTCGGGCAGGGTCTCGTTCACGTGGGCGACCGCGACCACCCGCCTGCCGCGGGCCCGGGCGGCCTCGGCGAACAGCAGGGGGAACTGGCCCCCGCCGGCGATCAGGCCGATGGGCGATGCCTGCCCGGGTTCAGTCATCGAGGGTGCGCTTGACCACCCCGCGCTTGCTGGTGTGGAAGAAATCGACCATCAGCTGCACCTCCACGCAATCGGCCATCTCCTCCTGGAGCTGGGCCAGCGAATCCTTGAGCAGCAGGTGGGGCGAGCGGAACAGGATCTTAAACGCCTCCTCCAGTTTTTTGATGGTCTCCCGGTCCATACCGGCGCGGCGCAGGCCGATTTTGTTGATGCCGGAGATGCGCATCTGGTTACGCGTGCCTTCCATGATCACGTAGGGCGGGACGTCCAGGCCGATGCCGGACATGCCGCCGATGAAGGCATAGTCACCGATGCGGCAGAACTGCTGGACCGCCACCAGGCCGCCCAGGTTGGCGAAACTGCCGATCTCCACGTGGCCGGCCAGGGTGGCCAGGTTGGCCATGATCACGTGATCGGCGATGCTGCAGTCGTGGGCGATGTGGCAGTAGGCCATGATCATGTTGCGGTGGCCGAGCAGGGTTTGCCGGCCGGCCTTGGCCGTGGCCCGGTGGATAGAGACGTACTCGCGGATCTGGTTGCCGTCGCCGATGACCAGTTCGGTGGGCTCGTCCTTGTAGTGGATGTCCTGGGGCGGCGCGCCAATGGAGCAGAACGGGCCGATGGTGTTGTCCGCGCCGATGGTGGTGTGGCCGGAGACCACCGTATGGGTGCCAATGCGGGTGCCCGGACCGATGCGTACCGGTCCGTCGATAATGGCGTAGGGTTCGACTCGCACCGAACTGTCGAGCTGAGCCTTGGGGTCGATGACCGCGGTGGGGTGGATGCTCATCGGCGATTCATTCCTTGTGTGTGTTTGCACGAGCGGGGTTGTGGCGACCGCGGGACGGCGGCGGCCTTCAGGCGAAGCTGGCGGTCAGCAGGGCTTCGGTGACGAGTTGGTCATCCACGTAGGCCTTGCCGGCCATCTTGGTGACCTTGCCCTTTTGTTTGACCAGTTCCAGCTTGTAGAGCAGTTGGTCGCCCGGCCGCACCACCCGACGGAAGCGCGCCTTGTCGATGCCGGCGAAAAGAATCAGGCGACCGATCATGGACGGATCGGACAGGCAGGCGAGCAACCCCCCGGTCTGGGCCATGCCCTCGAGAATGAGCACCCCGGGCATCACCGGCTCACCGGGGAAATGTCCCTGGAAAAACGGCTCGCTGATGGTGACGTTCTTCAGGCCGGTCGCCGACTTGCCCCTGTCCAGTTCGGTGATGCGGTCCACCAGGAGAAAGGGGTAGCGGTGCGGCAGGATGGCCATGATCGCCTTGGTGTCCAGGGGCAGATGGATGTCCGGTGCTGTCATTTTTTCTCTCCGTGCGGTTGTGCCGCCTGTTCGAGAAGCGCGCTCAGCCGGTCGACCTCCCGGCGCAGCCGGCGCGACTCCTTGACCAGTTCCGGCAGCCGGCTGAAGGCGGCGGCGGCCCTTCCCCAGGCCCTGGCCTCGAAGGCCGGCGTACCGCCGACGATGGCGCCGGCGGGCTGGTTGTTGTGGATGCCGCTCATGGCCGCGGCCATGACCCGGTCGCCGAGGTGCAGGTGGCCGGCGACCCCGGCCTTGGCGCCGAGCACCACGTTGCGGCCAAGCGTGGTGCTGCCGGCGATGCCGGCCTGGGCCACGAGGATGGCGTTCTCGCCGATGACCACATTGTGGCCGACCATGACCAGGTTGTCGATCTTCACCCCGGACTTGACCCGGGTGGTGCCGAAGGCGGCCCGGTCCACGCAGGAATTGGCGCCGACCTCCACATCGTCGTCGAGGCGCACCGTGCCGACCTGCGGTTTGCGATGATGCACGCCGCGGTTGTCGGTGGCAAAGCCGAAACCGTCGCTGCCGATCACCGCGCCGTGGTGGAGGATCACCCGGCTGCCGATGGTGCACCGCTCGGCCACGGTGACGTTGGCGTGGATAACGGTGTCGTCGCCGATGGTGGTGTCGTCACCAATCACCGCCCCGGGGTGGATGGTCACCCGTTCACCGAGCACCACCCGGTCGCCCAGGCAGACGAGCGGACCGATGCTCACCTGGGCCGGGATACGGCAGTCGCTGCCGATCACCGCGCTCGGGTGCACGCCGCGGGCCGCGAACGGCCGGGCAAGCAGCAGGGCATGAATGCGGGCGGCGGCCACCGCGGGCTGGTCGGTGGCAATGGTCGGCATGGACAGCGGCGGGCAGTCGGTGGGCACGATGCAGGCGCTCGCCCGGCAGCTGTCCGGCAGGGGCAGCTTGCGGGTGTCGAGAAGAAAGGTGATTTCGCCGGGGCCGGCCTGTTCGATGCCGTTGAGGCCGCGGACGACGAGCTGCGGGTCGCCGACCACGCTGCCTCCCACCAGGTCGGCGAGTTGCTGCAAGGTCTGTTCGTGGGACACGGTCAAAAAAACTCCGAAAGGTGCAGGGAATGGCAAGGCAACCGGAGACGGGTACGGACGGCTGCAACCGCGGCCGGATCACCCGGCCGGAAGGAGCGGACCATACCGCATTTTGCCCTAATCGTAAAGGAAAAGGGGGGAACAGCGCCGGCGGTAGTCCGCCAGTTCATCCTGCCAGGCAGCCTCCAGATCGGCCACGGGTATGCCGTTCTCCAGACCCTCCCGGACCTGGCGGTCACCGATGAGCAGGTCCATGGGCAGACGCTCGAACTCGTACTCGTAGGGCGGCGCCTTGTAGGCAAACCCGTCCGGGTAGAGAGAGCGCAGGGCCTGCAGCAGGGCAAGACTTGTCCGGTAGGGGCGAAACAGGTCCGGATCAATGACATGGATCTGGAACCCGCCGCAGGTCCGGCCGCCCCATTTGCCCGAGGTGGGCTCGAAGCGGAGCGGCCGCAGGCGGCAGCCGGCCAGGTCTGCCGGGCGCAGGACACCCTGCACCTCGCGGGGGTCGACGAACGGGGCGCCGAACAGTTCGAACGGCAGGGTCGTGCCCCGCCCCTCGGAGATGTTGGTCCCCTCCCAGAGCACCTGGCCGGGATAGACAAGGGCGGTGGCAAAGGCGGGCATGTTGGGCGAGGGGAAGACCCAGGGCAGGCCGGTGTCCGGGGCGAGCTGGCGCCGCCGCCACCCCTGCACGGGCACCACTTCGAGGTCTGCGCCGATGGCCATCTCCTGGTTGCAGAACAGGGCCAGTTCGCCCAGGGTGAGGCCGTGGCGCATGGGAATGGCGCAGCGGCCGACAAAGGAGGCGCAGTCGGGCCGCAGCAGGTTGCCCTCCATCAGTTCGCCGCCAATGGGGTTCGGCCGGTCGAGGATGACCACCCGAGTGTTGGTCTCGGCCGCGGTCTCGAGGCAGTGGACCACGGTCCAAATAAAGGTGTAGACGCGGGTACCGACATCGACGAGATCAACCAGCAACACATCGATGTCCGCAAACATGAGCGGGGAAGGTTTGCGGGTCTCGCCGTAGAGGGAATGGACCGGCAGCCCGGTCTCCGCATCGACGGCGTGGTCCGACTCGATCATGTTGTCCTGCTTTTCGCTGTAGAACCCGTGCTGCGGCGAAAACAGGCAGGTGAGCTGGTCCGGGTAGGCGCGGCGCAGGAGATCGCGGCTGTGGGTGAACTGGCGGTCGGTGGACGCCTGGTTGGCGAGCAGCCCGAATCGTTTGCCTTGGAGCGAGGCCAGCGAAGAGCGGCACACCTGTTCGATGCCTATATGCATCACGTTTCCTCCCGAAAACCGAAAAATGGTCGCCGGCAACGGTCAGCCTCCGGCCCCCCTCTTCTAGCGAAACAGCCCGGCTTCGTCAAGGATGCCGGCAGGGACCGACATTTGCGCTGGAGATCGTGTGCCCGTCTGAAGTGGCCGTTTGTACCGGAACCGGCCCTGTTCGATCCGCGGACGGGACTTTCCCGAATCACTGAGAAAATGGGGGTGTGCAAAATTTTTATTTTTATATTTTCCGTTTAATTTTAATATTTTAAATAAGACAGGTTCTCTTTTTGTTCAAAATTTTGTATTTTTAGCCCTGCGGGATATTGCCAACCACAGACCGGGTTGTTATAATGGCGTCAAATTTCAGGGGATAGTTGCTTCGTCAACCGTCCGACAGCGTTGTCAGCCAACGGTTCTCTGGAAAACGGCAGTTGCTGCAATCAATCAACCCGGTGTTTGGGCAATAACGCCCGGAAAAAATCATAAAACAGAAAATGAGAGGAGATCACCATGAAGAAAGTTTTGAGCGTATTGGCCGTTTCCGCCTTTGTCCTGACCGCTGGTTCCGCACTGGCCGGCGGTCCCGGCAAGATGCAGCAGGCAGCTGGCTGCCCGGATGAGTGCCAGCAGCAGATCGATGACCTGCAGGGTTCCCAGGCACAGCAGAACGAGCGTCTGGATTCCCATGACAAGCAGCTGCAGGATCACGAAGGCCGGATCAAGTCCCTGGAAGAGGGTGACTACAGTCCTTGGTATGCTCGCGGTGGCGTCAAGCTGGTTTGGCCGAATCAGAGCGACTTCCAGAGCAACGATCTCGACTCCGACATGGGCTGGGGTTTCCAGGCTGCCGTTGGTAAGGTCTTCCCGGCTGACTACGGTTCGTTCCGTCTCGAGTTCGAGTTCGGCGACCAGTTTGCCGACATGGAAGACAGTGACGGCGAGGTTGCCCTGACCACCTACATGATCAACGGCGCCTACGAGATGCCGATCGACGACATGTTCGCCCTGTATGTCACCGCTGGCGCCGGTTACGGCCGCTATGACATCGACGCCGGCATTGTCAGCCCGACCGACGGTATCGGCTACATCAACCACAGCGAAGACGTGTTCGCCTACAAGGGCGGCGCCGGCGCCACCTACAACATCAACGAGCAGATGGCCGTGGATCTGGGCTACGAGTACCTGGGCACCTCCCACGCAACCATCAACGGCGCCGAAGTCAACAAGATCGGCAGCCACAACATCGTCACCTCCTTCCGCTTCATGTTCTAATCGTTACCGAAGCGGCCGCACGCAACAGCCTTCCGGGTTTCCGGAAGGCTGTTTTTTTTGGGGGTCTGTCACCCCGGCCAATTGCGCCCAAAACTTTTAAGAGACCGGCCCATCCAGGTTTTGCACCGGCCCCTCGCCCCGCACCACGCAAACGTTCGAGGTCCCGCTCTGTGCGCGGCGCAGCATGCGGACCGGACAATGCCCGTTCCGTCATTGCAGGAAATTTCTCCTTTTTGTCGCACGCCGTGGTAGAGTTATGCGTCCATCAACATCCAGGCGGCAAGGAAGGTATCCCATGAAACTGCGCACCCTGTGTCTTCTCCTGACGATTCTGCTGTGCAGCGGCTGTGTGGCCGTTCCCTATTATTATGACGCGCCTTATTCGGGTTACTCGAACCCCTACTATTATTCCCCGTACACGACCTACCGGGGCCCCTACGCCTATGCCGCACCGGCCTGGCCGTACGCCTACGCCTGGCCGTCCTTCAGCTTTTCCTACTGGAACGGCGGCCATTCGCACTACCGCGGCCACCACCGCTATCCACACCACCGGGGCCGCCGGCACTGATCACCGGCCCGTTGCCGTCCGGTTTTCTCTCCGTCGCCGCCAGGACCTCTCCGCTTTGCCATGATCGACGAGACCTCGTCACTGCGGCTCAAACTGCTCCGCTTTCCCCCCATCATCGGCGTGGTCTACATTCACGCCTACTTCACCGCCATCACCTTTTCGCACGGGACGATCGGCACCGAAGACCTCAACCCGGTCACCGATTTCATCCGGGTGCTCGTCTCCCAAGGTCTTGCCCGGGTTGCGGTACCGCTCTTCTTTCTCATGTCGGGCTACCTGTTTTTCGCCAATTTTCGTTGGTCGCAGCAGACCTTTGCCCGCAAGGTAACGACCAGGATGCGCACCCTCCTGGTGCCTTTCCTGTTCTGGAACATGGCGACCCTGCTCTTTTACGCCACGGTCCAGGCGATTCCCGCGCTGGCCCCCTATTTTTCCGGCCCCACGGCGCTGATCAGGGAACTGCCGCTCCCAGACTATGCCAATGTCCTCATCGGCTTGAAAGGCTACCCGATCGCCTACCATTTCTGGTTCATCCGCGATCTCATGGTGCTGATCCTGCTGGCACCGCTCATCGCCCTCATCCTCCGTTCCGCCGCCCTGCCGTTTCTTTTGGCCGTTTACCTGCTCTGGGTGACCGGCAAATGGCCGATGTACATACCCGACTGCGCCGGTGTGCTGTTCTTCTCCGCCGGTGCGCTCTGCGCCCTGCGCGGCCGGGACCTGTTTTTCCTGGACCGTTATGGCCCGGCCGCATGCCTCGCCTACCTGCCCATCCTGCTGGTCGATGTTCTCTGGCACACCGCCTGGTTCAACATCTACCTGCACCGCACCGGCCTGATCGTCGGCATGCTCGCGGCCCTGTACCTGACCCGTCCGGCGCTCAATCACAAGCGGCTCACCCAGGCCCTGCTCGCCCTCGGCAGCGCCAGTTTTTTTGTCTACGCGGCCCACGAGCCGCTGCTCATGGTCCTGCGCATGCTCGCCTACAGCCACATCCCGCTGGATGCACCTTACACGGTCCTGGCCATCTACCTGATCCTGCCGGCCCTGGTCATCGCCTTCCTCGTCCTCTGCCACGGGGTGTTGAGGCGGACCTGTCCGCGCCTGCTCGGATTGGCCACCGGCGGCCGCTGAACAGGACATCGCGTCACCGCCACCCCGGTCCGCTGTCAGCACCCGTGCCGAGAGCCGGTGCCGTCCCGGACGCGGTCCTCCTGTCCATGCCTTGCGCCACAGGCTGTTTCCGGTGTATAAGAGACTTTCCGCGCCCACCGTTGCCGGCGACGGACCGTCTGCTATACCTTCCCGGGGAAGAGCCTCTGTGCACCTTGAAGAAAAATCCCGGCGACTGGCCGCCATCCTGCTTGAATGCAAACAACTGGCCATTGCCTTTTCCGGCGGAATCGACAGCGGACTCCTGCTGAAATGCGCCCTGGACGTACTGGGTGCCGGTAACGTGCTTGTCCTCTTCGCCCGATCCGAGCTGCTCAGGAGTGACGAAATCGAGCGGGCGGAGAACTGGCCGGCAGCCAACGGGTACCCGCGCGGGGTGGAACTGGAGACGGTCACCATCCAGCCCCTGGGCTGGAAGGAATTTGTCGCCAACAGTGCCGACCGCTGCTATTTCTGCAAGTTCCGGATCTACACCCTGTTCAGGGAGCGCATGGAAAAGCGGGGCTTCCCCCTGCTGGCGGACGGCACCAACATCGACGACCTGAAAAGCGGCCGGCCCGGTCTGCGGGCCATCCATGAACTGGGTGTGCGCATGCCCCTGGTGGAAGCCGGCCTGGACAAGAACGAGGTGCGCCGTTTGAGCCGCCGATTGGACCTGGCTGACTGGAACCGACCCTCCTCCTCCTGCCTGGCTACCCGGATCCCCGCCGGTCTGCAGATCACCGGGGAGCGGCTCGACAGGGTTCGCCAATGGGAAGAGGGGCTGGAACGGTTCGGCTTTACCGGCTGCAGGGTGCGCATGGACCTTCACGACGCTGCCGCGGTCAGCGTGCAGTTGGTCGATGCGGATTTCGGCCAACTCAAGGATCCGGGCATCAGGCTGTCTTTACTCCGCTTTTTTCAGAACAGCGGCATCCGCAGGGTGCTCATCGACCTCGAAGGCCGGTGAGCAAAGTGTGTCGCGGATGGGGGCAGAGAGCATGAATATTCAAGCGTTACGGGATGTTGGCCGGGATTTTTTTCCTTTGACAAAGAATTCTTTTTTTATTTTAGTTTCCGCGTTGTCGACAGGTGCCGCGTCGGGATGAACCTGACTGTTCTGGCAATGCATAAATCACCGGGAGGGAAGAATGAACAAGAAAGAACTGGTTGAATCCATGGCGGAGGCGG
>Ga0265295_1007642_pt1 | contig 12347 bp, 13 predicted proteins | sample Munlansysbiofilm_FD_192503 | JGI IMG/M metagenome (GOLD analysis project Ga0265295, IMG submission 192503) | Leachate microbial communities from a municipal landfill in Southern Ontario, Canada - Methane capture system biofilm | ecosystem: Engineered > Solid waste > Landfill > Unclassified ... | reverse complement strand
TATCGTGCTTTAGATTATAATTACATTACGCCAGAACAACTTGAAGATTTACTAAGCAAAACATCCGTTTTAGGAAAAAAGATAGGACGATTTAAACAATACTTAAAAGAATCTGATTTTAAAGGTCATAAATTTAAATAAAACCCAAAACCCGCAACCCGCAACTTTTTTTTAACTCGAAACTTTTTTTCAACCCGAAACTCGGAACCCGAAACCCAAAACCCGAAACCCAAAACCCGAAACCCGAAACCCGAAACCCAAAACCCGAAACTTTATTAGCAGTTATTAGCAGTTATTAGCAGTTATTACTTGATACGTAAACAATGAAATTTAATCCCTTTAGACCAAATAGTATTGCAACATTAGATTTGTTTCAGGGACGTGAGACTGAACGTTTTTTCGTTGAACAAAGTCTTTTTCAAACAAAAAATAGCAATCCTCAACATTTTTTGATTGAAGGAGAACGGGGTTTAGGCAAATCTTCTCTTTTTCTAATAGTCGAACAATTAGCAAAAGGAAATATATCACTTACAAGTGCTAAAAAAAATAATTTTATAGTAATAAATATAGAGCTTGATTCAACTCAAACTTTTTTTGAAATTCTAAAATCCATTGCTGCTGATTTTAAAAGAGCATTGTCGGAAAAAGAAAAGGTAAAAAAACTAGCCTCTAGTGTTTGGGATTTTTTATGTAATTGGGAAATACTTGGAGTGCGTTATCACAAGATAGATGAAAATCTAATACAGCCCTATGAAATATTGAACGAACTAGTTAATAATTTTGAAAAAGTAATAAAACAAACACAAGGAGAAATAGATGGAATTCTGATTTTAATAGACGAAGCAGACAGACCTAACGAAAAAGCTTCGCTCGGAGAAATTGTTAAACTATTAACTGAGAAATTATCTAAAAAAGAATGTGACCAAGTGCTTATTGGAATGACTGGACAACCAGGATTGATTGCAAAATTAAAAGCAAGTCATGAATCTTCTTCTCGTATTTTTTCTATCCTTGCACTCAGCCCTTTATCTAATCAAGAAAATAAAGCAGTTGTATTAAGTGGAATCAATAAGGCGAATGCCATTAATAAAGTTAAAACCTCAATTAATGATGACGCATTAGACTTAATTTCTCAACTTTCTGAAGGATATCCGCACTTTTTACAAGAATTTGCATACAAGGCATTTGAACAAGATAATGATAATATTATATGCATTGATGATGTTAAGGAAGGCGCTTTTGGTATTAAAGGGGCACTTAAACAATTAGGACATAAATATTTTAATGAATTATATTTCTCGCAAATCGGAACTGATGAATACAGAAAAGTATTGCAAGCTATGGCAAAGTATTCTGATTCGTGGGTAAATAGAGAAAAAATAAAAAGAGAAATAACTATAAAAGACACAACTTTAAACAATGCGTTGCAAGCTTTGAAAACCCGAAATATAATTGTGCCAAATGCAAGCCAACAAGGTGAATTTAAATTACCAACAAAATCTTTTGCTGCTTGGATTAAAGCATTTTATATGTTAGACAAAGAGCTGTTTATAAAAAAATCAAATATAGAATAAAGAAAAACTAATTTTAAAAACCCGAAACCCGAACCGAGCCGCAGGCGAGCTCACGACCGCAGGGAGTAACCTTTAGCTCACGAGCGAAGCGAGTAACCTTTAGCTCACGAGCGAAGCGAGTAAACCCGAAACCCGAAACCCAAAACTTTTTTTCAAACCCAAATGTTCGACAAACACATAAAACCAACCTCCTCTCTCTTCGAGCTTAATCTCAAAGAGCTATGGGAATATCGTGACTTAATATACATGTATATTAAACGTGATATTGTTACATTTTACAAGCAAACAATTATGGGTCCGCTATGGTTTGTAATCCAGCCAATACTCACAACGGTAATGTTTATGTTTGTATTTGGAAATCTTGCAGGCTTATCAACTGACGGAATTCCTCAACCTTTATTTTATTTCTCTGGAATTATTTTATGGAGTTATTTTGCAGATTGTTTAACCCGTAACTCAAAAATATTTATCGAGAACCAAAATGTTTTTGGTAAGGTTTACTTCCCAAGATTAGTAGTGCCAATTTCGATTACGATTTCAAATTTGGTTAAGTTTTTTATTCAATTTATAATATTTATTGGAATTTATTTGTTTTACTATTTCAGAACTGATGGGATAGTTGTTCCAAATATTTACATATTATTATTTCCTCTTTTGGTAATTATGGCAGCTGGCTTAAGTCTAGGCTTTGGAATTATTTTTTCGTCTTTAACAACAAAATATCGCGATTTAAACTTTTTACTACAATTTGGAGTACAATTATGGATGTACATAACACCTGTAATATATCCATTAAGCTCAATGCCAGAAAATAGACAATGGATCATTGCACTTAATCCTATGACATCAGTTATTGAAACATTCAAATACGGTGCAATTGACCAAGGAGTTTTCTCTTGGGTTTATTTAGCTTACAGCTTTGTGTTTATGCTTGTGTTGCTTTTTACTGGAATCATTGTGTTTAATAAAGTAGAAAAAGGATTCATGGACACCGTTTAGGGAGAAAAGTAAATAGTAAGTAGAAAATAGTAATTAGCAAATGTAGCTACTTACTAACTACTATTTACTAATCATTAATAATTTAGTCTGAATAATTGAAAAGCAACAATAGCAAATAGTAAGTAGAAAATAGTAATTAGCAAATGTAGCTACCTACTATAACCAAGCTACCAACTCATTACTAAACAAAAAACAATGCCAACCAAAAACCTAAATAGCATACTCCAACTAGGCGAAGGGCAATTTATCGAATTTAAAGAAAATTTAGATAAAAGTCTAGCCAAGGAAATTGTAGCATTTGCAAATGCATCAGGAGGTGCTGTGTATATCGGTGTTACGGATAGTGGAAATCTAAAAGGGCTTAGTATTTCAAATAAAATTAAATCTCAGATTCAGGATATTGCGTATAATTGCGATCCAGCGATTAATATTAAGCTTGAAGAAATTAACAACATTCTAGCGATTTATGTGACAGAAGGTGTAAATAAACCATATTCCTGCTCATCCGGATTTTACATGAGAATGGGAGCTAATTCTCAGAAAATGACCAGAAACGAAATTTTATCTCTGGCAATTAAAACGGGCAAAGTAAGATATGATGAACAAATTTGTGATAATTTCGAGTGGAAAGATTTTGATGACGAAAAATTTGAATATTACCTTAAAATTGCGGGCATTTCTAAAAATATGCCCAGAGAAGACATTCTAAAAAATTTACGGGTTCTCACAAATGATGGATTTACCATTGCAGGGGCTTTATATTTTGCAAAAGAGCCTTTCAAATATATTATCAGTTCTAAAATCAGATGCGTGCATTTTAATGATGATGAACGTATCGACATTCTTGATAAAAAAGTTGTAGATCGTGGCATAATCGGCAACATAGAATTTGCAGTGAATTTTCTTAAAGATATAATTCCTGTAAGGTACGAAATTAAAGATTTGAACCGTAAAGAATTTCCCGAGTACCCCATCGAAGCTTACCGCGAAGCTATTGTTAATGCAATTATACACTTTGACTACTTTCTGGGCGACACTATCGCAATCGAAAAGCTTAAAAACTCTATAATAATTAATAATAAAGGTGAGCTTTTATTTCCTAAAGATGAATTTGGAAAGAAGAGTGAAGCCAGAAACCGCTTGCTAGTGGATTTGCTCGCCAGAACCAACTTTATGGAAAAAGCTGGCACTGGAATTAAAAGAGTATCTGATGCTTGCATTAGTAACGGTAATCGTGTCGATTTCGACTTTTCAGATTCATTTTGGATAACAATGCATTCTAACAATTTGGATGCAAACCTCGATAAAGTCGTAGATAAGGTCGTAGAAAAGGTCCCAGAAAATGTCGGTGATGATGTCACTAAAGATGTCGGGAAAGATGTCGGGAAAGGTGTCGGGAAAGATGTCGGGAAAGATATTTTATTGATAATTGAGAATCAAGCAAATATTACAATCCCACAAATAGCACAAATACTAAAATTAACTGAAAGAACAATTGAAAGGCACATTAGTAAATTAAAAAAAGAAAATAAAATATATCGTGTTGGGGGCAGAAAATCTGGATTTTGGGAAATAATAGGCAGAAAATAAAGCCCCGGAATTAAAAGAGTATCTGATGCTTGTCTTAGTAACGGAAACAAGGTAAATTTTGAATTCTCAGATTCATTTTGGATAACAATACGTTCTAATATGTTAGATAAAAAAGCGGATAATGTCACCGATAAGGTCGTAGAAAAGGTCCCAGAAAATGTCGGTGATGATGTCACTAAAGATGTCGGGAAAGATGTCGGGAAAGGTGTCGGGAAAGATGTCGGGAAAGATATTTTATTGATAATTGAGAATCAAGCAAATATCTGCACGTGAATTATCAATTGAACTTGGAATATCACACCGAAAGACACAAGAAAACATAGCTAAACTAAAGAAAATAGGATTACTCAAACGCGTCGGATCTGCTAAAGGTGGCTATTGGGAAATTATTAATGAAAAGTAATTAGAAAGTAGTAATTAGCAAATGCCGCTACATACTACATACTAAATTTACAGACGTTTTTTGGACAACAATTGAGTCAAATAATATAAAGCATAACAAAGATAATGTCACCGATAATGTCACCGATAGATTACAAGTAATAATACAATCTCAACGGATGAACTTGCGCAACATACTAATGTTACAAGAAGTACAGTTCTAAGAGATATCGTAAAGTTAAAGAAAGAAAATCAAAAGAATTGGTAACGACAGTTTTACCAGCAAGACATCACCCAGCCGAAATGCTTTACGCTTGGGATTAACCTTACCACTAAAGTTAAGCTCACTAATGGCTTTTGTCGAAGCGTTCGATTGCGATGCACCGCGATGCATTGCGGTGCACTGAGCCGGTCGAAATGAGCGGAGTCGAGGTGTTCTTTTATTCGACTGTTCGTATGTTCTTTTGTTCTACCGTTAAAAGGGAAACTGCAAACCGAGAATCCCGTTAAAACAGAAATTGCACTTGTTCTAAAATAAAAAAATACAATTTACAGTTTTAACAGATTCGTTTAAAAAGTTTGCAGAGCAATTTCTTGTTTGAACGAGGATGCTCGAAAAATTACAAATCCGCCGTAGGTCGGATTTTATTTTTCACCACCGCAAACCGTTAAACCGCTAAACTTTCTTTACCATCCCTTTATCAATCTTAATTTTCAAACTTTGATTTATTCCTTCAATTGCAATAACAAGAAATTCACTCCCTGCTTCTTCAATGCATATTCCAGAATATCCTCGCATAACTCCTGCACCTATTTCAACAACATCTCCTTCTGAAATTATTTGTGATTCAATTATTACCTTTAGTCTTTCTGATTCAACTTTATGAAGAATTTCTATTTCATGAGATTTAATTGTAGCATATTCTTTCCCAATTTTAACTGTAGTAACTACCTGTGGTGTTTGTAGTATTTTTATGATTTCAAAATCAAAACAATGCACAAAAATATATCCTGAAAACATTGGAACAACAACTTTTTTAATCCTATCGCTCCAAACTCTATCTTGCTGCATAGTCGGTAAATATGATTCGTATCCTCTTGCTTTTAATTCCAAATCAGCTTTCTTCTCACTGCGAGATTTACAATAAAACACATACCATTTTTTTTCTTTGGGCATTCTTTATAATTTTGTGTAAAAATACATAATTTTTGATAATCATAGTATATGAAAATCGTCTAACAATCAGACTTTATGTTGCTTTTGACTGATTTGGTGTTGTGACATAAGATATAAGAGAAAAAAGCACTGCGAAATAAAAAAAAATTGTAGTTTTGTTTTTTGCATTAATTAATAAGTGTATTTGATGCGAAAACTACTCAGCCTAGAGCAAATTCTTATGGGACTGAGGAGGCGAAGCTGTGGAAAAGCAGTAGGTAGAAAGTAGTAGATAGTAAGTAGTAGATAGTAAGTAGCAAATGCTCCTATAAACTGCGAAATGAATGCAAAAAGCAATTGTTTGATGGAAATGGTAAGTAGTAATTAGTAGGTAGAAGTTGAGAATTGATATGGCAAATCAAAATGGATATAAAGATTTAATAGTTTATAAAAAAGCATTTCAACTATCTATGGATATTTTTGAAATTTCAAAATCATTCCCCACGGAAGAAAGATATTCGCTTACCGACCAGATTCGGCGGTCATCAAGATCAGTAGGTGCTCAAATTGCCGAAGGATGGCCCAAAAGAAGATATATTAAATCCTTTGTTTCTAAACTTGTAGATTCACAAGGAGAAGCATGTGAAACTACACATTGGTTAGATGTTTCGTTGGCAGCAAACTACATTTCAAACGAAAAACATTTAGAATTAAATAATCTTTGCATAGAAATACAAAAAATGCTAGAAAGCATGATTAAAACACCAGAAAAATTCTGCAAATAACCACTACCCACTACCTACTAACTACTACCTACTAACTACTACTTACTAACTACTACTTACTAACTACTACTTACTAACTACTAACAATGAACCCCTCAATAAAAATAGAAAACCTCTCAAAACAATACCGCCTCGGCGTAATAGGCACAGGCACTCTCTCCCACGACCTTAAACGCTGGTGGACAACCTCTATTCGCGGAAAAGAAGACCCTTACCTTAAAATTGGTGAAACAAACGTAATCGAAACGCGAAACTCCGTAAGTTTCAAAAGAAAAAATAGCGTCAAAATTTTGGAAATATAAATAATTATATGTAATTTTACATCATGAGCGAAAAAGTATTAATAACAGGTGTTACTGTAACACAGCAAATGAAGAGGGCAAAAGAAATTCTTAAAACACAAGTAATTCCTAAAGAAAAAGAATTCCAAAAAAGGAATAAACAGTCCTTAATAAATAAAAAATTGAATACTGTATAGTAAGGAGATGCCTCAACTTATTATTATTGCAGGTTGCAATGGAGCTGGCAAATCTACTTATGCTCCTTCTTTACTTCCCAACGAAATGACTTCATTTGATTACGATAAATTATATTTAGCCAATTACAATTCTTTGCCTGATAGTGAATATCGGGATAAATTTGCAAAAGATAAGACAACAAGAGAGTTTGAGCGATTAATAAACTTTGCTCTTGAAAACAAAAAGGATTTCTGTTATGAAACAAATTTTGACACTTACCCTTTACATTGGGCAAGTAAATTTAAAGATGCCGGATTTACATTAAACTTAATCTTCTTTTGTCTTGAAAGCCAAGAAATTGCAAAGCATCGAGTACTTGTAAGAGCAGAATCTAAAGGTCATTTTGTTGATAATAAAACAATAAATTTTAAATGGAAAGCTGGTTATAAGAACGTCAACAGATATTATGATTATTTTGACAACTTATTGATAATTGATAACTCTAAAAGTGAAAAGATTTATACAAATATTTTACAAATTAAAGATCGAAAAATTGAGGTAATGACTAGTAAAATTCCAGATTATTTTCAAAGACGTTTCCCTAGTATTTATGAGTTAATTTACTAATAATCAAATAAAATAAAACACACACCGCTACCGCACGATTGCTTTCAGCGAGCCCTGCGGGGTTAGTGCCTCAGCCAAAAGCGTGGGTATCGTGTGGTACCGCCAGAAGAACAGAAGAACAATTAAACCCCGAAACCCAAAACCCGAAACTGAATTAACCCGAAACCCAAAACCCGAAACTGAATTAACCCGGAATTTTTTTTTCAACCCGAAACCCGGAACCCGAAACCCAAAACCCGAAACCCGAAACCCGAAACCCGAAACTGAATGAAACCCTCTATATTAATAGAAAACCTTTCCAAACAATACCGTCTCGGCGTTGTGAGCACCGGCACCCTCTCGCACGATCTTAAACGTTGGTGGGCTACCAGCATTCGTGGGAAAGAAGACCCATACTTAAAAATTGGCGAAACAAACGACCGCTCAACAAAAGGCTCTTCGGAATACGTATGGGCATTAAAAGACATCAATCTCGAAATAAACCAAGGCGATGTAGTTGGAATTATTGGTAAAACCACAAAAAAATGCAAGCTTGTTTGAGAAAGATAATTAAGTGCAACTTCTACAACAACACATTACTAAAACACAATATTGGACAATTTAAACTCAAAAACTAAAAAAGCATTTGCTTGGGATTTCTCTGGTCGTATGATAAGTCAGGGAGTATCGTTTATTATATCGATGTTTTTGGCTCGATTGCTAACTCCTGCAGATTTCGGGCTTATAGCAATGGTAAATGTGATTATTGCTTTTTCGGGTGTTTTTATGGATATGGGTTTAGGGGTAAGCCTGATTCAACGGAAAGATGTTACGGATGAGCATTATGGCTCTGTTTTTTGGTTTAATGTTTTTGTAGGTGCTTTGCTCACCGCTTTATTATATCTGAGTGCTCCGTTTGTTGTTAAATTTTACAATCAACCAGAACTGCTTGGCTTAACGCATGCAATGTCATTTATTTTTATAATAAATGCCTTTGGACGTGTTATCAGTGCTAAACTTACAAAAGCATTGGATTTTAAAAGACAAATAGTTGCCCAGTTAATTGCAGCTATTATTAGCGGTGTGATTGGTGTCGTATTAGCATTTCAAGGAAAAGGAGTTTGGGCACTGGTCATTCAGTCTTTAATTGCGGCGGGACTTAATAATATCTTATTAATTGCCATTACACGATTTAAACCCGCATTCAAATTTAGCTGGAAAGCATTAAAAGAACTATGGGGCTTTGGTTTTCGGATGTTCATATCTGGTTTTTTAGATAGTCTTTACAATAATTTAGATGCAATTATTATTGGTAAGTTGTTTAATGCCAGTAGTTTGGGTTTTTATAATCGTGCAAAAAATTTAAAAAACCTTCTAATCCAAAATGCAACAGGAAGTTTAAATAAAATTATGTTCCCAAGTTTAAGTGCATTGCAATTGGATTATGAAAGATTTAATAGGGCAGTTAGCAAATCCATTCAGTTTACCATGTTTGTTTCGATGTTTGTGGTAGGTCTGTTTTTTGTAATAAGCAAAGATGCAATATTGCTTTTGTTTGGTAACCAATGGGAGTTTTCGGTTCATCTATTTCGTTTAATATTATTATCTGCATATGCATTTCCTGTGAGTGTCGTTTTGGTAAACATTATTGCAGCCAAAGGAAATTCAAAAGCTTTTTTAAGACTAGAAATTCTTAAAAAACTAATACAAACTTTAAATTTTGTTATTGGATTTATTTTTGGAATTGAAGGTTTTATTATTGGTCTTGCAATAGTATCTACAATAGGAGTTTCTCTAAATATTTATTTTGCAAGCAAAGAGACAAAACTGCCCATGAATTGGTTTAATAAAAAAACATGGCACTATTTATTAATATCTGGAGTTTTGGTGGCTATTCCATTTTTTGCTTTTGATTTCTTAAATGAGAAACTTGTTCTGCATGCACTTCTGGCAGGTGGAACGTTTAGCATTTTATATTTTGCCGTAAATAAGATTCTTAAAACGGGTGGCTATCTTATATTTATGGAAGAATTAAAAAACCTAAGAATTTTGGATAGAATCAGAGTGAAATTCATAAAAACAAAGTAGCTTTGTGCTTGATTAATGTAAAACAATGAAAGACAATCGTAAACCCATAAATGTAACCCAGCCGTGTATGCCTCCTTTGGAGGAGTTTCAGCATTATCTTAAACAAATTTGGGATAGCAAATGGATTACCAACAACGGTCCTTTTCATCAACAATTGGAAAAGGAATTAGCCGACTATTTGGGGGTAAAATATATTTCCTTGTTTGCAAACGGTACATTGGCATTAATGACTTCCTTGCAAGTGCTTCGTATTTCGGGCGAAGTTATTACGTCTCCTTTTAGTTTTGTGGCGACTACGCACTCTTTGTGGTGGAATAAAATCACGCCTGTATTTGTAGATATTGAACCTGAGTATTTGAATCTTGACCCAGCAAAAATTGAAGCCGCCATTACCGAAAAAACCACCGCCATTATGCCGGTGCACGTGTATGGAAATCCTTGTAAAATGGAGGAGATACAAAAAATTGCCGACACACATGGACTAAAAGTAATTTACGATGCTGCTCATGCATTTGGAGTTAAAAAAGATGGAATTTCTATTCTAAATCAAGGTGATTTATCCATTTTGAGTTTTCATGCCACCAAAGTATTTTCAACCATTGAGGGAGGTGCCATTATTAGCCATACAGATGAGATGAAATACCATATCGACAATCTGAAAAACTTTGGATTTCGTGGAGAAACAATTGTAGAAGAACCAGGCATCAATGCTAAAATGAATGAATTGCAAGCAGCTTTTGGACTTTTACAATTAAAATATATAGATGGCTTTATTGCTCGAAGAAAAGAAATTACAGAACAATACCGAGAATTATTAAAAGATATTCCCGGAATTCGTTGTCTTGATGATATAGTAGGAGTGAATCACAGCTATTCTTATTTTCCAATTCTGGTAAACGAAGAAAAGTATGGTATGAGCAGAGATGCTTTGTACGAAAAACTAAAAGAAAACAATATTTTTGGACGACGATATTTTTATCCATTAATTAGCAATTTTGTTCCGTATTGTAAATTGCCTTCTGCCAGCCCAGAAAACTTGAGAGTAGCCACACAAATTGCCGAAAATGTACTTTGTTTGCCTATATTTGTAGAATTAGAAAATGCGCAAGTAAATCAAATTGGTGAAATTTTAAAGTTAGCACAATGAAAGTTGGTATTATGCAACCCTATTTTTTTCCCTATATTGGGTATTTTCAGCTAATCAATGCGGTGGATAAATTTGTGATTTATGATGATGTAAACTTTATTAAAGGTGGGTGGGTTAATCGAAATCGAATCCTTGTTAATGGACAACCACATTTTATTAATATATTTTTGAATGATGCAAGCTCATATAAATTGATAAATGAAATTACGATTCAACCTAAAAAAAGCATGAAGACGCTTAAAACCATCGAATTAAATTATAAAAAGGCGCCCTTTTTTAACAATGTTTTTCCTATTATTCAAACTTTTTTTCAAAAACTGGATTGTAAAAATGATAACTTAGCATATGTGGCAGGAGAATCGATTCGCGCCGTTTGTAGATATTTGGAGTTGGATAGAGAATTTGTTTATAGTTCGGAATGTTATTCTGAAACAAAAGGGCTTGATAAGGCAGATCGATTAATTGCTATTTTAAATAAAAATGAAGCAAATATTTATATCAATCCAACTGGCGGAAAAACACTATACGAAAAATCATATTTTAAAGACCGAGGTATAGATTTGTTTTTTATTAACAATCAGATTACCCCTTATCAGCAATTTAAAAATGAGTTTATCCCGAGCCTTTCAATAATAGATGTTATGATGTTTAATTCAGTAGAAGAGATAAATGAAATGCTAGATAATTTCAAATTAATATGAAAGAAATAGGAGGATATTTTGAATTTGAATTGCATAAGGGTGAGGAATATCACAAAGAAGCAATAAAACTAAATACAGGCAGAAATGCATTTGAATATATATTGCGAGCGAAAAAACACAAAAAAGTGTATTTGCCTTATTATACCTGTGATGTAATGCTCGAACCTGTCAAAAAGCTGGACTTAGATTTTGAGTTTTATAATATTGATAAAAATTTTCTTCCTGTTTTCGATTTCTCAAAAGTAAAGCCAATGGACGTTTTTGTTTTTACAAACTATTTCGGAGTTTGTGATAAACAAGTGGAAGAGGTTTCAAGACAATGTAAGAATCTAATTATTGATAATTCACAAGCATTTTTCTCAAAACCTCTGGCAGGTGTTGATACATTTTATTCAGCTCGGAAGTTTTTTGGAGTTTCTGATGGAGCATATTTATACACAGACAAAGAGATTATGGAGGACTTGAAACAGGATGTCTCCTACCAGCGCTTTGAACATTTATTAGGACGAGCAGATAAAAATGCAGAAGAATTTTATACCGCTTTTAAAAAGAATGATGACTCTTTAGTAAATCAGCCCATTAAAAAAATGTCTAAGCTTACTCAAAAGCTGATGGCTTCTATCGACTATGAAAATATTGCCCAAAAAAGAATTCAAAATTTTGATGTCCTTCATTCTGCTCTTTCAAAAACCAATCTTTTAAGCTTAGATTTGTCTTCGGAATCAGTGCCAATGGTGTATCCTTACTTAATAAAATCAGGAGAGGAATTAAAAAAACAATTAATAAATAATAAAATTTTCGTAGCCACTTATTGGCCTAATGTAAAGGGGTGGATTAAGGATGATAATTATGAAAATAATTT
>Ga0265295_1007641_pt1 | contig 12347 bp, 11 predicted proteins | sample Munlansysbiofilm_FD_192503 | JGI IMG/M metagenome (GOLD analysis project Ga0265295, IMG submission 192503) | Leachate microbial communities from a municipal landfill in Southern Ontario, Canada - Methane capture system biofilm | ecosystem: Engineered > Solid waste > Landfill > Unclassified ... | reverse complement strand
TCCTTTAAAATCTTTACATGTAAAACAAAATAGATTGTTATAACTTACTCACGTGCCACTCAGGCGCATACGCATAAGTACTCGAAATCGCACGAAGTCTAAGAACGGCTTTATTAATCACTTCAATAGCAAAATCAACCTCAGCCTCTGTGGTAAAACGTGACAACGAAAGCCTTAATGCCGTATGCGCTAAATCTGCTTCCGCGCCAATGGCTTCCATGACAGGATTGGACTCAAGCGCTTCACTCGCACACGCACTGCCTGTACTCGCCCCAATGCCATTTTGGTTCAAATCCCACAGCATCGCTTCACCCTCAATACCTTTGACACTAATCAAAATGGTATTGGGTACACGTTGTTCTTTCGTACCCACCACAAAGGTTTCAGGAATTTGAAGCAAAGCATCTTCTAGTTTATCACGAAAACGTCTGACATTGCTTTTTTCAAAATCAAGGGCTTCAACGGCAAGCTCCATCGCTTTTCCCATACCGACAATCCCCGCAACATTGAGGGTTCCACTGCGTCTGCCCCCCATATGCTCTCCACCATGAAAGAAAGGTGACAAAGTTTGTCCATTGCGGATGTAAAGCCCACCGACCCCTTTAGGCCCATGAAATTTATGCGCTGAAAAGCTTAAAAAATCAACATTGGCTTTTTGAACATCCACAGGAATTTTACCAATCGCTTGAACCGCGTCCGTATGAAAGAGTACTCCTCTTTCTTTACAAATCGCCCCAATCTCTTCAATCGGGAAAATCATACCCGTTTCATTGTTCGCCCACATAATGGAAACAAGCGCTGTTTTATCGGTAATCGCATTTTTTAGGTCTTCTACATTAATGACACCATCGCTATTAACAGGAAGATACGTCACGTTAACACCCAAACTCTCTAAAAATTTACAGGATGCCCCAACCGCAGGATGCTCCACTTCACTGGTAATAATATGATTTTTATCGCCATTTAAAATAGTGTCGTTATAGATACTTTTGATGACCCAGTTATTACTCTCGGTCGCACAGGATGTTATGACAATGTCGTCATCATCACTGGCGTTAATACCAGCATAGAGTTGATCCATTGCAGCCCTAAGTGCTGGGTGACTCTCGCTCCCAAATTGATGCAACGAATTTGGATTACCATACATTTGGCAAAAATACGGAACCATCTCTGCAAATACTTTTGGATCAACTATGGTTGTCGCGTTATTATCTAAATAGACTCTCATTGTCTTCTCTCTCCATTTTCCATATAGGATAAAGTTTATCCTAATTAATTTTTGAATACTATTATTTTATATATTAAAAAATACTAAAGAAATCTAAGCAATAATCTGTTTTAACTCAGCAATGGTTGCATCAAACTCAAACACTTCTTCTGGCGATTGCTGTAAAAAACCATTCATCTTCTCTTTTTTGCTAATCGCTAAATCAAGCTCTTTATCGTTGCCTTTCTCATAAGCTCCAATACGAATCAATACCTCATTTTCTTTTAAAATCGAGCTTAAACGCTTAAAACGCATCGCCGCTTTTTTATGCTCCCCATCAATCACGTCCCCCATGACCCTCGAAGCACTGTTTTGAATATTAATCGGCGGATAAATCCCATAATCCGTTAATTCCCTGCTTAACACAATGTGCCCATCAAGAATACTACGAGACTGATCCGCAATGGGATCACTTAAATCGTCACCCTCAACCAAAACGGTAAAAAAAGCGGTAATGGAACCTTTACCTTCTTCTTTTCCTGCACGCTCCATTAGTTGTGGCAAAAGGGCTAACACAGAAGGCGGATACCCTTTAGAAGTCGGAGGCTCACCCAGTGCTAAACCAATCTCCCGCTGTGCCATCGCAAAACGGGTCACTGAATCCATCATAAAGAGCACATCTCTTCCTTGATTTTTAAAATACTCTGCCACACTCATCGCACTAAAAGCACCATACTTTCGCATAAGAGGAGAATCATCGCTGGTCGCCACAATGATGACCGTATTTTCAAGATTGCCCCCTAAGTTTTTTTCAATAAACTCAGGCACCTCACGCCCACGCTCACCAATTAAAGCCACCACTTTAATGGGCGCTTCAGAGCCTCTGACAATCATCCCCATCAGTGTTGATTTGCCCACACCACTCCCTGCAAAAATGCCCATTTTTTGACCTTTTCCACAGGTTAAAAGCCCATCAATCGTCTTGACACCCACACGAAATGGCTCTGTAATAAGCCCTCGCTTCATTGCATCCATTGGCGCTTTCATAATAGGTGCTTGTGCGCTTGCACCTATCGTTCCCTTGCCATCTTTGGGACGAATAAACGGATCAACTACCCGTCCTAAAAGTTCTTCTCCTACGGGGATCATCATTCCTTGTTCACTAATAAAGACTTTATCACCAATTTTAAACCCTTCAATAAAGCCAAAAGGAGAGATAAAAAAGGCATTACGATCCACTTCGGTCACCATACCTAATTCACTTTTTTTACCATCCAAAGAAACTAAATTAACAATATCCCCAATACTAGGACGAAGTCCACACGCCTCAATCGTGGTAGAGCTAATTTTGGTAATGGTACCAAACATCGGAGAAAGACTTTTTTCTTGCAGTTTATGTCTGAGGCGTTGAAGTGGCATTAGTAACGATTAGCCTGCGGTGCATTAATAATATCAAAAAACTCTTTTCTCGTATCTGCTTTTAAAAAGAGCCCTCGAAGCGCTGATGTGGTTGTATTGGAGTGGGTTTTTTCAACCCCTCGCATCTCCATACACATATGACGTGCTTGAATGACCACACCCACACCTTTGGGTGCGATGACATCATCAATCGCTTTAGCGATTTGCTCGGTGAGTTGTTCTTGAATTTGTAAGCGTCTTGCAAAAATATCCACCATACGAGGAATTTTAGAGAGCCCAACCACTTTTCCATTAGGAATATACGCCACATGTGCTCTTCCAATAATTGGCAAAAGGTGGTGTTCACACATAGAATAAAATTCAATATCTTTAATTAAAACCATTTGATTATTGTCGCTCTCAAAAAGAGCCTCACCTAAAACTTCATTAGGGCTTTGATGGTATCCTTGTGTCATATATTCATACGCTTTAAAAACGCGAGAAGGCGTCTTTATAAGTCCTTCGCGTTCTGTGTTTTCACCTATAATTTCCAACATGGTTTTGACAGCGTTTTCAAACTCTTCTTTTCGTTGCATACTGATTCACTTTTATTAAAATTAAGACGACATATTTTATCTCTATTTTGCTTTTTAATGGATAAAAAGCGACTTAAAAGCAATTTTTTGGTATATTTGAGCAAAATTTTATATCGAAAAGGGATTTTATGCAAATTAAAGTTAACCGTACTAATAGTGCCAATGCTGCTGTTGAAGCAACCATTTCACCTGCACTTTTACAAAAAAAAGAAGAAAAACTGATCACTTCTGCTGCTGCTAATATGAAAGTTGATGGTTTTAGAAAAGGAAAAGTTCCTGCACATATCGTAAAAGCACGTTACGGTAAACAACTCAAAGACGATGCCCAAACAGAAGCACTTAGAGACCTTTATACTCAAGCATTGGCTGAACTTAATGTAACGGCTGAGCTTGTTGTTGGTGAGCCTAGTTTCTCAAAATTTGAAGAAAAAGAGGGTGGTTTAGAGCTTGTTATGAAACTTTCATTTAAACCAAGTGTCAATGTAGAAGGATACAAAGAGTGCATTCCTGAGTACAAAACACCTAAAGTAACCAAAAAAGAGATTAGCGAAAGACTTGAAAAAACATTAGCATTGATTGCTGACCTTAAAACCGTCGAAGAAAAAAGAGCTGTTAAATCAGGTGATTTCGTTGTGATTGATTTTGAAGGCTTTTTAGACGGTGTTGCATTTGAAGGTGGTAAAGCAGAAGGATACACCCTTGAAATTGGAAGTAACTCTTTTATCCCAGGATTTGAAGATGGTATCATCGGCATGAAAGTGGGTAAAGAAAAAGAGATTGAACTTACTTTCCCAGAAAACTATGGCAACAAAGAGCTTGCAGGAAAAGCAACTGTTTTTAAAGTCACCGTTAAAGAAATCAAAGTCAAAGATGTTCCAGAAACTCCAAGTGAAGAGATGATTAAAAAACTGCTTCCAGGTGTTGAAAATGCTTCTTTAGAAGTATTAGAAGAGCAAATTGAAACAGAAATTCGTAATGAAAAACTGGCAAAACTTTTCAATGAAGAAGTTAAACCAAAATTCGTTGAAAATGTATTAGAAAAAATTGCGCTAGATCTTCCAGAGAACATTGTTGATCAAGAAATTGATCTTCAAATGAGAGGTGTTTTTGGAAAAATGGATGAAGCAACCATTAAAGAGTACTCTGAAAACCCAGAAAAAATTAAAGAAAAAAGAGAAGAATTCAGAAACGATGCTGAGAAAAGTGTTAAATTAACCTTTATCGTCGATGAGCTTGCACGTCAAGAAAATATTGTTGTAAATGACCAAGAAGTTCTTCAAATGATCTATTTTGAGGCAATGCAACAAGGTGCAAATCCAAAAGAATATTTAGAATTCTACCAAAAACAAGGTGTTCTTCCAGCGATTAAAATGTCTATCATTGAAGAAAGACTTTTCAACCAGCTTTTCACAAAAGGTAAATAATGAGCTACTATGTTCCTGTCGTTGTAGAAAAAACAGGCAGAGGAGAGAGAAGTTATGACATCTATTCTCGCCTTTTAAAAGACCGTATTATTATGCTAAGCGGTGAGATTAATGATGTTGTCGCCTCTTCGATTGTGGCACAACTCCTTTTTTTAGAAGCAGAAGATCCTGAAAAAGATATCTATCTGTACATTAACTCTCCTGGTGGTGTTATTACCAGTGGTTTTAGTATTTACGATACTATGAATTACATTAAACCAGATATTAGTACAATTTGTATTGGTCAAGCTGCTTCAATGGGGGCGTTTTTACTCAGTGCTGGGACAAAAGGGAAGCGTTATGCGCTTCCGAATGCTCGCATTATGATTCACCAACCCTTAGGTGGTGCGCAAGGGCAAGCAACCGATATCGAAATTCAAGCAAAAGAAATTTTACGTATGAAACAAGTACTAAATGAAATCTTGGCAAAAAATTGTAATCAAAAATTGCCGAAGATTATCAAAGATACGGAACGAGATTTTTTTATGAGTGCAGAAGAGTCATGTGAGTATGGATTAATCGATAAAGTACTTGATAAAAGTTTTAAATAAAAAGTGATAAAAAGGTAAGCAATGGTTCGTTTTAACAAAGAAAAAGGAAATGTGGGCATTTACAATATCGATACCAAAGATGATGTCATTGAGCAAGCACCACCACCTCCAGCTCTTAAAGAGCCTATTGCTACCTCCTCATCCAACAATGAACTTGAAAAATTTGCTGCACTTGTCTTGAAAGTGATGGGAGATGAAAGTATTCCTCCCACCCCTTCAAACTTTCAAATTTATTTTGACAAACTTCTAGAAAGTAAACCCAGCGCTTTTAAAAAACGTATTAATGATTTTTTAGAACTGGAAAATAATAACAATGACGAAAATCATGCTCGTATAGAACAAGAGATTAAGGAAGGATTTGCACAAATTAAAAATATTATGCAAGTCGTTTCTACGGTCTATCGAAACCTCAACGTGATGCAAGATATTATTAAAAAGCGATCAGCTCAGCTTGAAACCAACCCTAGTTTTCTTGCAACCCAAAATATCATTTCGTCTTTAACAGAAGATCTCAATAAAATGTTTGCATTAACCGCCAAACAAATTGATCTTTTAAAAGGCTATTACCAAAAGACAACAACTATTTTACAAGAAGTTGATAACCAATCAATATTTGATGCCAAATTTGGTATTTACAATAGACGCTACCTTGTAAAATCTATGAAAAATGAAATTAAACTCATCAAAACTTATGCCCATCCAAGTACCCTTGTATTAGCACGGGTTAAAGAGAGTTCTTTGGAAAAAATTGCAAGCAAAAAAGAGAAGGATACCATTATACGTAACATCGCCAAATTGTTACTCAAAACATCTCGTAGAAGTGATGTGGTCGCCCATTTTGGAGATGGAACATTAGCGATGATTTTAAAACATACTGATTTATCTTCTGCAAAAAAAGCATGTGATCGCATTAGTGAACTGGTCTATCAAACTAGTTTTTTTGTGGGAACTTCAGAAATTGAAACAGATATTGAACTTGCTATTACATCCCTTGATACGGAGCATGGTGTTGAAGAATTCCTTGCAGCCACACTGGAAGGATTACCAAAAACAGGAAGAAAATTAACCCCTTATATGGTTTGCACTCCTTTACATGAAAGTGAAATAGAATGATCCATGAGATACTTGTTTACCCCAATAAAATACTCAGAGAAACATCAAAAGATGTAATACATTTTGATGCAACCCTTCATGAATTACTGGATGACATGTATGAGACCATGATTACAAAAGAAGGTATTGGGCTTGCGGCGATTCAAATTGGTGTGCCACAAAATGTTCTTATTATCAATTTAGTTAACGAAGAGGGTCTTCAAAAAAAAGAGAATCTTTATGAAATTATTAACCCAATCATTATTGAAAAAGATGGCTCAACGGTTTATCAAGAAGGGTGTTTAAGTGTCCCTGGCTATTACGATGAAGTGAGCAGAGCAGAGCATATAAAACTTCGTTTTTATGATCGTATGGGCGTGATGCATGAAGAAGAGTTTAGCGATCTAATGGCCATTGCTGTACAACACGAGATGGATCATCTTACAGGGCATCTTTTTATTGAAAAGCTCTCTTATCTAAAACGTAAAAAATTTGAAAAAGAGTGGAAAAAAAAGTACAAAGCAGGTAAATAGTTGTGGAAGAAGCCGTTGAACTCTCCAGAGTAAAACATGCCAAATGCGCAACCTTATATGGAAACAAAGCGCATGAGGTTGCCGTTGAATCCACACTGGTGAGAGCCCTTCCTGGTTTTAGTATTGTAGGGATGGCAGATCAATCCATTCAAGAGTCACGTGAGCGTATTAAATCTGCCCTTTCAAGCATCCACTTTGAATTTCCCTCCCAAAAAATCACCATCAATCTCTCCCCTTCAGACTTAAAAAAAGAGGGAAGCCATTTTGATTTAGTCATTGCACTGCTGATTGCCATTCAAAAAGAGCGTTTTACATGTAACGATTTTTTTATCTTTGGTGAATTAGGATTGGATGGAAAAATTAAAAAAACCAATGCTATTTTTCCTATTATTCTCTCTTTAGCAGCACACATCCAAAATCTTCGTGTTTTAGTGCCAAGCTCCCTTCTTTCCAAAATTGAGCACATCCCACATATTCAAGCCTTTGGTGTTGAAACGCTGCACGAGGCGGTTCTTTTTTTTAAAGAAAAACGCTATCAAGCAGAACAGCCCAAGGTCGTGCACCCTTTGTGCGAACATAGTCTTGATATCCAAGGAAAATCTTACTTCTATGCCAGCGAATTTCCTTTTGATTTTAGCGATGTTTTAGGACAACACCGAGCCAAACGTGCCTTAATGATTGCCGCTGCTGGGATGCATAACCTTCTCATGGAAGGAAGCCCTGGGTGTGGTAAAAGTATGAGTATTAAGCGCTTACGTTATATTTTACCCCCTCAAAGTATTGAGGAAATTTTAGAGTCCAATGCGTACTATTCTTTACACGAAGAAGAGTGTGAACTAAGCCCTCTACGCCCTTTTCGTTCCCCCCACCATACTTCTTCACGACCTTCTATTTTTGGTGGAGGAAGTATTCATGCCCAAGCGGGTGAAATTGCTTTAGCGCATAATGGTGTGCTTTTTTTCGATGAATTTCCCAACTTCTCAAAAGCCGTTTTGGAGAGTTTACGAGAGCCATTAGAAGATCATCGTGTGCTTATTTCTCGGGTCAATACCAAAATAAGTTACGCCACAAAATTTCTCTTTGCTGCGGCTCAAAACCCTTGCCCGTGTGGTAATCTTTTTAGCCAAACCCATGAATGCCGTTGCTCTGAAGTCGAAATCAATCGCTACAAAAACCGTATTTCTGAGCCTATTATGGATCGGATTGATCTGTACATTCAAATGAGTGAAGAACACTCTAAAGAGTCTGGACTGAGCTCAAAAGAGATGTTCACACACATCTTAGAAGCCTTTAAAATGCAAAAACAACGTGGGCAAAAAGAGCTTAATGGAAAACTCAATGAACACGACACCCTTCTCTTTTGCGCCTTGGATGAGAGAGCAAAAGAGCGTTTGGAAATGGCACAAAACCATTTAGGTTTAAGCCAAAGAAGTGTGCATAAAGTCTTACGTATAGCTCGCACTATCGCCGATTTAGCGCAAAAAGAGCTCATCGAACAAGAAAATCTCATTGAAGCTTTAAGTTTTCGCAAACGCTAGGAGAAACCATGCACTACGCCTATGAAGAGACTCTTACTTTGGATGAACGTTGTTACACACACTTTGCACTCAACCCTGAAATTTTAATGGAGCATGCAGGATTAGCCCTTGCAAATGCCGTGAAAAAAAAGCTTACATGTAAAAAAAGTGCCCTTTTTATCTGTGGCGCTGGCAATAATGGTGCGGATGGAATGGTGGCCGCACGTCTTTTACATGGAAACTATACGGTTGCACTTTACCTCCCTTTTGCCCCAAAATCACCTCTGGCACAGATTCAACTGGAACGTGCAAAAAAGCTAGGTGTACCTATTATTGAGACGCTAACAAACGCCGATGTTTACGTCGATGCCCTCTTTGGTTCAGGACTGAATCGTCCAATGGATAGCTTTACATGTAAGCTACTTGAAGCGCTTAATGCACAAAATGGATATAAAATTGCGTGTGATATGCCTAGTGGTATTATGAGTGATTTAAGCCTAAACGCTACCATGTTTCATGCCCATGAAACCATTACCATGGGCGCTTTAAAACTCTGCTTGCTGAATGACACCCTAAAAGATGCCGTAGGAAAAATCCGTGTTGCCTCTTTAGGCATAACACGCAAAGCCTATGAAGTGCCTTCACCCTTTTTCGTGTTACAAAAAAAAGACCTCAAACTCCCTTTTCGTACTCAAAAAAATAGCAACAAAGGCTCTTTTGGTCATGTAGCCATTCTTCAAGGAAATAAAGAAGGGGCTGCGCATTTAGCAGGTATAGGCGCTTTTCATTTTGGCGCAGGCTTGGTCAGTCTTATTGGTGAGACAATCAAAAAACTCCCCGTCTATCTTATGCACACTCCTACGCTTCCAAAAAATGCTTCGGTTATTGTAGCAGGCATGGGGCTGGAGATACCTTTTGATGAAACATGGCTCAAAAATCTTTTGCTTACAAACGACCTACCTCTTGTCATTGATGCATCCTTGTGCCACCATGAACTTATTGTAGAGCTTCTCGCATCCCAAAAACCTCTCGTTCTCACACCCCATCCCAAAGAGTTTAGCTCGATTTTTTTCTTTGCATGTAAAGAAAATGTGAGTGTTGAACAGATTCAATCTCACCGCTTTTTATATGCAAAAAAATTTAGTGAAACATTCCCGCATGTGGTCTTAGTGCTTAAAGGAGCCAACACTATCATCGCTCACAAGGGTGAACTTTTTATCAATACTTATGGCACGCCTGCCCTTGCAAAAGGAGGCAGTGGTGATGTTTTAGCTGGGATGATAGGTGCTTTGATTGCACAAGGTTATTCCCTAAAAGATGCCGCCATTCACGCCTCTTTAGCACATGCTCTCGTTTCTAAAAAACTTACATGTAATAATTTTGCCCTCACCCCTCTTGATATCTGTAAAGGTCTTAAATGCTTATAAAAAAAATCGCCATTCTCTTTAGTGGAGAAGGCAGTAATCTGGAAAAACTACTCGATTTTCTCCACAACAAAACCTTCCAACACTGTACCATTACAGTCGTTACTACCATTTGTAACCGCCCTGATGCCAAAGGGATTGAAAAATCACGACGTTTTGGCATTGAGCCTCTTATTATCGATCATACACGCTATGCTAGCCGTGAAGACTTCGATGAAGCTCTCGTAAAAGCTATTCATCAAAGCGGGGCTGAGCTAAGCGTTTTAGCAGGCTTTATGCGTATTTTAACCCCGATTTTTACACACAATGTCAAAGCGATCAATTTACATCCATCCTTACTTCCACTTTTTAAGGGTGGCAGTGCTATAAAGGATAGTTTTGATTCGCCCATGAAAATTGCTGGTGTTAGCGTACATTATGTCAGTGAAGAGCTCGATGGTGGTGATATCATTGCACAACGCTGTTTTGAGAAGAGTGAAAACATGAGTTTTGAAGCTTTTGAAGATAAAATTCATGCGATAGAACATGAATTATTACCCCAAACTGTAAAAAAATTACTTGATAGGAAGTGAACATGAACGATATTTTAAAAGTTGGCAATATTGAATTTGCAAGCCGTTTGATTGTAGGAAGTGGAAAATACCCTGATTTTCAAACCACAAAAGATGCCACACTTGCTAGTGGGTCTAAACTGATTACCGTAGCGGTTCGACGGGTCAACATTACTAACCCGAATGAAGAGAATTTGATGGACTATTTCAAAGATACAGACATTAAACTCTTACCAAATTCGGCTGGATGTACGACTGCTGAAGATGCCATTACGCTTTTTAGAATGGTGAAAGAAGCCACAGGGCTTAATTTGATTAAACTAGAGGTCATCGGTGATACCGCAAAAACCCTCTATCCTGATGTTATGGAAACCCTTAAAGCATGTGAAGTTTTAGCCAAAGATGGCTTTACGATTATGACCTACACCAATGATGACCCAATTATGGCAAAACGCCTTGAAGATGCAGGAAGTGCAGCCATTATGCCCCTTGCCTCACCCATTGGTAGTGGACTAGGTATTCAAAACCGTTACAATGTCCTTTTCATTAAAGAAGCAGTAAAAATTCCTGTCATTGTTGATGCAGGAATTGGGTGCGCCAGCGATGCGGCTATTGCTATGGAAATCGGGGCAGATGGGGTATTAACCAATACGGCTATTGCTCAAGCAAAAAATCCAATTTTAATGGCAGAAGCCATGAAACATGCGGTCATTGCAGGACGCAATAGCTTCCTTGCAGGACGTATCGCAAAAAAGCCTTTTGCAACCGCTAGCTCCCCAACAGAAGGACTTATAGAGTTTCAATATAAGGCATAATTTTTTTTCTTGACAAAAGGCTGGAATTTAGATAGAATTTCAGCCTTAAAAAGACGAACTTAAGTTTTTTTAAATGTCGGGGCGTAGCGCAGTCTGGTCAGCGCACCTGGTTTGGGACCAGGGGGTCGAAGGTTCGAATCCTTTCGCCCCGACCATTTTCCAAAAAATTTAATAATGTTATTATTATGGTGAGTGTAGCTCAGTCGGTTAGAGCATCAGGTTGTGGTTCTGAGGGTCGTGGGTTCGATCCCCATCACTCACCCCATTGTTTTTTGGAGCGGTTTATGCGCTCGTAGCTCAATTGGATAGAGCAACGGACTTCGGATCCGTAGGTTGTAGGTTCGACTCCTGTCGAGCGCACCACCCAAACCGAAACTGATGCGCTCTTAGCTCAGCTGGATAGAGCAACGCCCTTCTAAGGCGTAGGTCACACGTTCGAATCGTGTAGGGCGTACCACCTTTTAAGACGGAGCTTCAGCTTCGCAAAATTTACTACTGTTATGTGCGGATATGGTGAAATTGGTAGACACGCCAGACTTAGGATCTGGTGCCGAGAGGCGTGGGAGTTCGAGTCTCTTTATCCGCACCATCCCTATCTTAGGGACTTTAAGAGGTTTTTCTTCTCTTTTTAAGAAATCAAATCAAACATATTTTTACTACTTTTTTACTACAAGCATGAGACTTTGTTATTTATAAATTTCTATTACTAACCTTTTAACTTCAGTCTGTTATCTTTTTTACCAAAATCTTTGAAATAAAATGCAACAAAAAGATATTTTTTCATCACATATGACATATATTGAAAGCTAAAAAATCCTTTATTAACATTCCTATTTTTTTAAACTATGATTACCTCCGTTAAAATTATTCAACGGGGTACCAAGTGTTTTTTCACACCCAAGTGAAGGAAGTCATCCCTGGCTTCCCGTTGAGTAATTCAACTGGGGCACTTGGTACCTGTTCCACACTCAATCAAAGTTTACTGTTAAAAATCGATAGGCGTATTATCAAGCGTCTGGTGAAGTAGATATATCATTTATGTGCAATATCGTAGTTAAAAACATAATGAGTACTATAATGCCACTAAATGTCAAGACAGTTTTTTGAGAGGATATCTTCCCACCGCCAGCCACATCCCTAAGCAATCTGTTCAACTCCTTTAAGATATACATTCATAGGCTTTTCATAATTCAAAGATGA
>Ga0265295_1007639_pt1 | contig 12348 bp, 14 predicted proteins | sample Munlansysbiofilm_FD_192503 | JGI IMG/M metagenome (GOLD analysis project Ga0265295, IMG submission 192503) | Leachate microbial communities from a municipal landfill in Southern Ontario, Canada - Methane capture system biofilm | ecosystem: Engineered > Solid waste > Landfill > Unclassified ... | reverse complement strand
ATAGTTCAACTTTATTTTATCAATCATTCCCCAACTGCTTCGTGTAAAAGTCTCCTCCTTTTTTCTTTCCAGTATAGTTTTTTTCAATACTTTTGGGGGAACGATTGATAAAATACTTAAACGTTAGCAACAAGGTTGAAAAACAAACAATCAGCATAAAAAGATAGACAGAATCAGTTTGGAGAAATTTATTTTTCCCTCCCACTTTTGCCCTGATGGGCAATTAGGATTTGGATAGCACTTGAAAGAAGAGCCAACACACAAAACAGCACATTTGCAAGCTCCACGAGCCGACCCACAAACCAAAGTTTGCAAAAGAGCTGTTTCTTTGCACACACAACAGCGATTTTTGATAAATTTATAACTTTTAAAACATCATTGTCCAAATGTCATTTAACAAGATACTTAACAAATACAGAAAACCTGCCTGTTCAGAAAGAGATAAAAGCACCCGTTTAGAATTGCTAAGATCACGATTTTTACTAACTGATGTCACTGACTCCGACAAATTCAAAAATAACTACCAAACGCACCGGTATTATAAAAACATTGCCCATGCAAAAAATTAGCATTATTACCGCTTTATTGTTCTTCATTACCTTTGGAACAATTACAACAGCCTCTGCCCAAAATGCCAAAGCCGACAGCCTTGTTACTCTCTTGCAAACTACCAAAAATGTGAGCGAAAAGCAAGATATACTAAGAAGAATTGCCAATATATACGAATATTCCGGTGATTGGGATACTTACTACCACTGGGTAGAGCAGATGCTCGAACTTGCCCGGCAGGAAAACGACAGCTCTTGTCTTGCCGAAGCGTACAACAAATTGGGAATATCAAGCTGTTACACCGGGCAAAATGAACAAGCCATCGAAAATTTTACCGCCGCCCTTGAAATAAACAAAGCGATGGACGAGCAGGCAAGCGTTGCCAACAGTTATGAAAATTTGGGTATTGTTTACAACGAAATGGGCGATTTTGACAAAGCCATTGAGTGCCAGCTAAAATCCGTAGAAATACGTAAACCCATTAATTATTCCCGTTTGTTTAATAATTATATGAACCTGTCGATACTGTACGGGGCTATCAATAATGCAGAAAAGCAAGGATATTATATTGATTTGGCCAAACATGAAATAGTTTCAAAGCAGGGAATAAGCGCTGAAAACAAAGCCGTTTTCTATAATGGACTGGGAGATTTTTACAAAGGACAGGGACTTAACGACAGCAGCATTGTATGTTACAGGAAAGTAGTCCGTTATTCCAAAGAAGCGGAATGGAACAGGGGCATTACTTCAGGATGGGGCAGCCTTGCCGATATTTTTCAGGAAATGGGAGAGTTGGACAGCGCAATAGTTTACCACCGGAAATCATTGGAACTTTCGGAACAGATAGACGAATGTATGAGCATTGCCGAAGAACTAACTGCCCTGGCAAAAATTTACGCCCAAAAGAACGATGACAACAAGGCGGTAAGCTATGCTGAAAAAGCATTGGAAAAAGCCCGCTCGTGCAAATTACTGGAAGTGGAAAGCCGGATACTGGAATTTATAGCCGGTTATTATGCAGGAAAAGGCAATTACAAACAGGCTTACGAGCATCACCAACAGTTCACGGCAGTAGAAGACTCAATCCGTTCGGCCGATATTATCAATAAAATGGCCGAACTCGAAATACAGCACCAAACCAAAGAAAAAGAACAACAAATAGAACTACTTTCAGCCGAGAACCAGATTAAAAACCAGCGGGTTATTTTATTCATTGCCATTTCGGTATCGTTGCTGCTGCTGCTCGCAACAGGCGTTATGTTTTATTTCCGCAAAAAAAAGCAAAACCAACAAAAACAGGAAATCCTGCGACAGCAACTCCTGCGCTCGCAAATGAACCCGCACTTCCTGTTCAATGCCCTGGGCAGCATACAAAACTACATGCTTAACAACAACGCCAAGGAAGCCGCCGGATACCTCAACAACTTTGCTTCGCTTACCCGTGCCATCCTCGAACACTCCGCCGAGGAAAGTATTCTGCTCGAAGACGAAATCGATGCCCTGCACAACTACATCAAGCTCGAACAAATGCGCCTGCAACACAGCTTTAGTTACACAATAGAATTTGATGGGGAAGTAGAACCCGAATTTATCAAAATACCTCCCATGCTTATCCAGCCTTTTGTGGAAAATGCCATAAAACACGGACTGAAAAACGCCAGGGGGGAACTGAAAATAAGATTCGAAGACTGCGACGATACCTTAAAAGTAAGCGTTAGCGACAGCGGCAAAGGCTTCGATGAAAATAACATACAGGGCAAAACACATAAATCAATGGCAATGGCTATTTTTGCAAAAAGAATCCGCCTGTTGAAAAAGAAATACAGCAAAAAGGCAGGCTTTGATATTCAAAGCTTCCCAAACAAAGGAACAAAGGTAATTATTAACATACCGGTTATTGACTGATAAATGAGACAAATGAAAGTAGCAATAATAGAAGACGAAATACCATTACGGGAAACCAACAGGCAACTGCTGCAAAACAATTTTCCGCAAATGGAGATTGTGGGCGAAGCAGGAACAGTGGCCGAATCCATAGCAATGCTCAAAAACGCCAACCCCGATTTGGTACTGATGGATATTGAACTGGCCGATGGCAACTGCTTCCAGGTATTGCAGGCCTGTAAGCCATACACGTTCAGGGTGGTTTTTATAACCGCTTACAACCAATACGCCATTAAAGCCATAAAATTCAGCGCCATCGACTACATTCTAAAACCCGTGAACGAATACGAGTTTTGTAATGCCATAAACAATGTCATTGATAAAACCCGGGCAGATGAACTGCTGGTTCAGACAGCGCATTTTGAAAAACAATACACCTCTAAAGACAGCCCTGAAAAAATCGTCCTGCGCACCGCCGAAACCCTTCATATTGTAAATATTGCAGAAATCAACCACTGTAAAAGCGACAACAGTTACACCACTTTTTTTATCCGCGGACAAAAACCGGTAATCGTGTCCAAAAGCATCAAAGAATACGAAGAACTGCTTTCCGCATATAATTTTATCCGTCCACACCAGTCTTACTTAGTCAATATGGATGCCATTGCCTGCATCGACAAAACCGACGGCGGCTTCATCATCCTGAACAACAAAACCGAAATACCCCTTTCCAAACGCCGAAAACAAGCTGTAATGGACAAACTGGAAAGCTTAATAAAATAATCCGGCAGGCAGTTTTCCCGTTTTTCTTCATTCCGGGATATTTTTCAAAATTCCTTTTGCCGGATTCAAATTTAGCCGGCTTTATTCCCTTTTATCGCATTTTTTTGTGGTTGAAAAATACCATATAAGATGCAAACACCATTCAATAAACTCATCATTTCCACGCAGGAGTTTTACCATCTTGTCAATATTCACGACATACTTTACTGCCGTAGCGATAACTCCTACACCACTTTTTATGTCAGAAACTGCGGACAGGTAACTGTATCGGCTTCTATCAAAAAGGTAGAAGAAAAGCTAAAGGGCCATCATTTTATCCGCCCGCACCAGTCATATTTAGTCAACGCCGATTACATTCAAAGTATTAGCAGGAAACAGGAAATTAAAATACACATAAACGGGGATATAACCAACCCCGTAAGCAAACGCATGAAGAAAGACTTTTTGCAGAATCTAGAAAATTTGTTCCGCCTTCAAATCCCATAATGCCGCTTTCAAATGCAAATCTACCGCATTCAAACACCTGATTGTAAGATGTTTATATTGCATATCTTTGCGTGTAATGATTGAATTTTACATCTAAAAAATACGATTATGAATAAAGCAATACTACTCATTAGCTTTGTTGTGTTAACGGCAGGGCTTTCGGCAAACGCCCAAATTATCGACCCAAAAAAAGAGGCAAAACGCCAGGGTACAAACCGGGCAAACAACAAAGTAGAACAGGGCGTTGATGCCGGTTTCGATAAACTGGAAGAAGGCATTGGCAAGCTTTTCAAAAAAAAGAAAAAGAAAGGCAAAGGAGACAATACCGCAAATAATACCGGGGAAAATCGGGAAGAAAGCTATCCGTCCGACAACGGCAGTTCGGTAAAAGGCAAAGACCCCGAAGCGCTTTTCGCGGAACACGGCATGTACCCGCCCGATGGAGCTACCGATGTGCCAATTCCGGTAACCATAAAATGGACAGCAACAGATGGCGCAAAGAGATACGAATTTTATCTGAATAAAGTAAACCCCGATGGCACCCACGAAGAAAGCGCTCCATTGGGGGTAGCTTCTAAAAACGAATATAGTTGTTCGGAACTGGAAGCCAATACAACTTATAGTTGGAAACGAGTAGGGATGGATTCAAACGGGAGGTACATACCGCCGGGCAGTGGCGGAACTTTCACAACAGGCGATGGCTCTGCTACAACAAACGCCGCCCAAAAACCGGATGTACAATGGAGCCGTTTCGATTTTGTACCAGGCGATGAAGTGATTTTTGAAGACATGCCCGATAGGACGGAAGAAAACGGCGAGTTCCCCTCTCGTTGGGATTTGAAAGAAGGAAACGCCGAAATTATACAGGTAAACGGCGAAAAAGTCATCTGTTTTCCACAAGGAGGGGAGATTGTCCCATATCTCAAAGATTCCGGGAGCGACTACCTGCCCGATGTGTTTACCTTTGAATTTGACGCCTTTTTTATGCCGGGATATGCCCGCCGGTATTATATATACTTTTCCGACCGCAAAAATCAATCGTCCAACGGCAACGGATACGCCGTTATCTATGTAAATTCCATAGCCTTTGGCGAAAGCGAAGGGACTTATCCCGGTGCAGAAGGCAGTAACCATTCGAAAAATGGCGGATGGCGACATATTTCCATTGCCTTTACACAAGGAAAATTAAAAATGTATATGGACGACACACGCCTTATTAACATTCCTCGTTACGGAGCTAATCCTTCGGGCATAACTATCAACTGCGAAGGCTACGCCGGCGACAAACCGGAAGAACTCCAATACATTAAAAACGTGCGCATAGCCAAAGGCGGCGTAAAATACTACGACCGGGTAATGAGCGAAGGAAAAATCGTGTGCAACGGCATTCGCTTCGACGTAAACAAAGCTACCCTGAAACCCGAAAGTATGGGACCCATTAATGAAATATTCAGCCTATTGCAAAAACAGCCCGACCTGAAATTCAGCGTTGAAGGGCATACCGACAGCGATGGCGACGATGCCCGAAATCAAAGCCTTTCGGAAGAACGCGCGAAAACGGTAATGGAGCAGTTAATCAGCATGGGCATTTCCGCCGACCGCCTCACGAGCAAAGGCTTTGGCGAAAGTGTACCGATAGACAACAACACTACGCCCGAAGGAAAAGCCAATAACCGACGGGTGGAATTTGTGAAGCTGTGAGCGCAAAACGATTTGTAGAATTTAACTACTAAAAACAACATACAATGAAATCAATTTTAATAAAACTGTTTGTGTCCATTGTATTTTTTGCCGGAGGGTTAACTGCATACCTGTACATTACCAAACCAATGGCAGACGAAGCCCGCGCTTCGGAAACCTGGCTCTCGGTGGAAGGTGAAGTCATCCGCTCGGAAATAAACAGCTACCGTAACAGCGAAGGAAAGGAAATGTATTCTCCCGATGTGGCATACATTTATCAACTTGACGGAAAAGATTACAGTGGGAGCAAGATTTCTGATTTAAGCTACTCCACCAGTTCGGAAAACGAGGTGCGAAGAAAACTCGCTAAATACCCCAAAGGTTCAACAATAAAGGTTTATTACGACCCCGAAGACCCGTATAATTCAACGCTGAAACCGGGTATCGGCTTTGTGGCAAACCTGCTGTACCACCTGCCGCTTGCTTTTTGCGGAGTATCGGTATTGTTGATATTCGGTTTGGTTAGACGCTTTATAAAAGGGGAATAAAACAAATTCCATATTTATTAATCATTTAAAATCAATTATCATGAAAAAAATTCAGTATTTCTTAATTATAGCATGTGCACTATGTCTCGTTGTTGCATGTGGAAGCAATCAACAATCCGGATCAGACAAAAAAGTTCCAATACATGAACTTGAGGACAGAGATGGTGTCGCATATTTACCAAAAGCAGATAAGCCGTTTACAGGCTGTGCCTATGCTTATTTTACTGATGGCAAGACCGTTTATTTAAAATCCAATTTTGTTGATGGCAAGCAGCATGGAGAATATGTTGAGTATTTCCAAAATGGCCAAATCAATTACAAGTACAATTTTAAAACTGGACTTGAAGATGGTGAATGGATATGGTACAATGAGAAAGGAAATACTCTAAAGAAAGCGAATTACAAAGAAGGGAAACTTCATGGCGAATGGATCACATGGTTCGACAATGGTCAAATCCATGTTAAAGGACAATACGAAAATGGAGAGGAAGTTGGTGAATGGTTTCAATGGGATGAAGCAGGGAACCCTGTTGAACGATAATAAATGAAAATCAGCGTGGGGCTGTTTTTCGGGCATTAACCGTTATTAACGGCTTCACTCCAAGTGAAGCTGTCAATTAAAAGAAAAATTTGGGTTTCTAAAAAAACACTTATGAACAAAACAATCTTACATTTACTACTGGGCATCACACTTTTGTTGAGTGCCTGTTCGGGAGGTAAAATCGAAAAAGTACTGCTCGGAATACCCTCCGAATTACAGGGAAACCCACAGGCGGAAGCATTGATTGCCGAAATGACCGATGCAGTAAACGATTGCCGCGCGGCAACAGTGAAATTAGCCCGCGTAGCCCTTAAAAGCGAGTCGGACTCCCTTAGCCTGACGCAAAGTTTGAAAATGGGAACCATTGCCATAGGCTTCGCGAAAGCACAGGGCAAAATGGAGGACTGTTTCAGGCAGGCGGAAAATATGGGCGAAAGCCTGACCGAAGCCCAACACGGCAGTTTAATGGCTTGCCTTAAAAAGCTTGAAAACCGAAGCGTGGAAATAGACAATCCCGAAGCGTTGGGGATAACACAGGAAGAGTTTGAACGGTTTAAAGAACAAGGCATTGCCATAAGCAATTCATCAAACCACGAGGAGGCCTATACCGAAGCCGACAGCCTTGACGAATATCACGGTGAAGCCAGCGGGTTTATGGATGACGATTTCAATAGAGGAGAAGTGATAGAAATGCCCAAGTTCATGCACATTCTGTTTCCCATTGTGGTCATTGGCTTAATAATATTCTTTGCTATCCGCAGGATTAAGAAGTTTTTTGGCAAAACCAAAGAAATAGGCTACACCATTAGCAGTATGAAAGGAAAAATAGGTGAAGTAAAAGACAAAATGGAAAAGGAAGGCGACAAGGACAGCCCCGAATACAAAAATGCGAAAAAAGCCCTTGATTTTATGGACAAGTTTACAAAATAAGTTTTAATGAGTAAAATACTAAAACAATGAACACAACACTAATCATCATCATTTCGGCAACAGTATTCATCGCTATCATTATTACAGCCATGTACAACGGTTTAATCCGCCGCCGCAACGAAGTAGATAACGCCTTTGGGGGCATGGACGTGCAACTGAAAAAACGCTACGACCTGATTCCCAATATCGTGGCAACGGTAAAACAATACGCCGCCCACGAAAAAGACTTATTGACTAAAGTTACCGAAATGCGTGCCAAAGCCACCAATGGCAACCTGAGTGCGGACGAGAAAGTAGCCCTTGACAACCAGATTTCGGCAGGAATGAAAAGCATTATGGTAGCGGTAGAAAACTACCCCGACCTGAAAGCCAGCGAAAACTTCATCAACCTGCAACGTACCCTCAACGAGGTAGAATCGCAGATTTCGGCAGCACGCCGCACCTACAACGCCGTAATTACCGACTACAACAACGGCATACAAACCTTTCCGCAAAATATTCTTGCCGGAATGATGAAAATGACCAAAAAAGAAGTATTCGTTATTCCCGAAACCGAGCGGCAAAACGTGGACGTGAAAAGTCTTTTTTAACCTTCTAAAAATTGACAGCTATGAACGAATTGGAAAAACTAAAAGAGCTTTACGAAAACCGCTTAAAACCCCAACTGGAAGGCATTGAAAAAGAACGCAAAACAATAAAACGCTTCTATATCGGGGCCGTGGCTTTGGCAATTTGCGCTTTTCTCTCTTTTTCGTTCATAGGGGGCTGGGGCATTATTTTAGTATTAGGGGCAATTATTCTTGGTGGAACAGGGGCGACCAGATACGCTACAAAGTACAGGAAAAGGTACAAGGAAGAAGTCGTCAGGAAGATTATCGAACTCATAAATCCCGAATACGGCTACGACCCCAACAGGCATATTGCAGAAGGAAAATACATGGAAAGTAAAATCTTCAAACGCCGCTGCGACCGCTACGGAGGCGATGACTTTGTTTCAGGAAACATTGAAAAAACCGATTTTGAATTTTCCGAACTAAAAACGGAATATAAAACGGAATCGACCGATGATGACGGTAAAAAACAAACCGAATGGAACACCATTTTTCAGGGTATTTTTTTCCACGCCGATTTTAACAAGCACATAAAGGGTGAAACCTTTGTGTTGCCAGACACCACAGAGAAACGTTTGGGAAAATTTGCCCAAAAATTCCAAAAAGACAGTAGCCGGGGCGAACTGGTCAAACTCGAAAACCCCGAATTTGAAAAAGCCTTCAAAGTATATAGCTCAAGTCAGCAGGAAGCAAGGTATATACTCACGCCAACAATGATGGAAGCGATGGCAGACATACAAAAACACATCAATCGACCCATGCACTTTTCTTTTATTGGCGAAAGGGTTTATTGCACCGTATCATTCAGCAAAGGGCTGTTTGAACCCCGCGTATCCAAATCGGGCGTAAAATTTTCCGATGTGAAAGAAATGTACTGCCTGTTCAGCCTTATCGAAATAATCATACACGAAATGAACCTGAACACACGTATTTGGACTAAAAATTAAAGATAAAATGAGGACTCTACTACTAACAATGTTCCTTTGCGCGGCAATTTGCGCCCACGCCCAAAGCCCGGAAAGTTTCCTCGATAACTCCGTAAAACTGCAAACCTATCCGGTTGTATTGAACGATAAGGTGGGATTTTTCAATGCCGATATTATCAATGTGGTGCTTGCCGTTAATCTCGGCGATGCGTACAACGATACGCAGATTGCCGGTACCTATATCCTGAAAGATAAAAACGGGGCAACGCTTTTCGACAATATGCAGAACCTATATAGTTCTCCCGAATTTCGGGAAGCATTGAGCGCGAAAGTCAAAACCTACGAAGATGCCACTCCCCTGAGTTCTTTCTTTCGCACCCTGAACAACGGACTTTCGTTTGGCTACCATTTTAATGTTGGCAACAAATGGTATTTTACAACTTCTGCCGGCAATAGTTTTTTCGGAATTGACGGCTTTGTACTCACCTGCTCCGATAACGGTACAATTGAAGATATTGACTTTAAAAGCCGCATAGAGTTTTTTGAGATGCCCGAAGAAGCCAAACGCAACGAAGAGACTTACCCGGACCTCTCGAATTTTTCGATTTCGGCAGAAGACAAAGAACGGGTATTGCAGGAACTAAAAAAGAAAGCCGATTATTCGTTCACTACTTCGCCCGCGCCGGAATACAAGCTCGGCAAACTCGAAATGCTTACCGGCGAGCTTACCGTTTCCGAAAAATACGACGATATGGAGAGTACCGGCACATATCCCTTCCTTATTATTAAAAACGGGGAAGAGTACATCCCTGTACAGGACAAAAGCTACCTATTGGAAAATGAGTTGTATCGTAATGCCGTGAAATCGGAATTTGCGCTTAAAACCGATGCTGATGCCATGAAATTCAGGGCATTCTTAAATAAATTTATGGATGCCGATGCCGAAGTAAAATCGCATAAAAAAGTAGCCGGTGATGTTTGGTTTTTCGCGAATACAACAAGTTTTGAAGACACCCTCGGCGTGCTTTTACTAACCGATAAAAAAGGACAAATAAAAGCCTTTGCGCCAAACAGCAAAAACACAAAAAAAGATATTCTAAGTCTGAAAATGCAAGACCCTGATTTTAAGGTGGACTATGAATTTAAATTGGCCTATCCTTCAAAAACGGAAATAGAAACAACGGAAGATAAAAAGATAGAAGTGGAAATATCGTTCAATGAAGACTTTGTAAACGCTTCGGATGCGTGGATAGCGACAATGGCAAACAGCAAACCCGTGGGCATGAATGTCTCTACCGACGGCTTAAATTCTCCGTTTGGCGACCAAATCCCTGCCTCTTATCTCGGTAAAGGCGTTCACACCGTAGAATATCTCCTGATGAAACCGGGCGATGACTACGAAAACCCATTATCTAAAATCACATTGATTATAACCATAAAATAATTTAAAAATGAAAACTGTAAAATCAACACTATTGTGCGTAATCCTGTTGTTGGGAGTTGCAGCAACAGGCATGGCGCAACAAGCGAAAAAATACGCCGTAAAATCGGGCTATCTGAAATTAGAACTTTCGGGCAGCACCGCAGGGACAAAAGAAATCTGGTGGGACAATTACGGGCAAAAAACCGCCGAACACGAAAAGTCCACTACCACGACTAAAATGTTCGGCATTAAGAATGTAGAGAAAAAAGATGCGCTTCATATTATAGTCAAAGACCGGTTCTGGACTATAAATTACATTGAAAATAGCGGTATGAAAGGTATAGTGCCAAACTTTGCCGATGCCCTAGATGTAGCCAACGGCATGACCGAAAAAGAACAGGAAGAATTTGCCAATCAACTGCTCGAAGACATGGGCGGGAAGCGGCTCGGTACGGAAACGCTTGGCGGGTACCAATGCGATGTAGTTTCGCTGATGGGTACGAAAGTATGGGTTTACAAAGGTGCCGCCCTTAAAACCGAAGGCAAACTTATGGGAATTGAAACCAAAGAGATGTTTTCTGAATTTAAGCCGGGTACGGCAGTTTCCGCTTCAAAATTCGCCCCGCCCGCCAATGTAAAATACCAGGATGTGAGCGCACAGCAGGAAGCTTCAGGTTTTGGCAGCTTAATGGAAGCCCTGGGCGGCATGGGCGATATGGAGGATGAGGAAGACGATGAAGAAACCGTTCCGGTAAAATATCCTTTCAGTAAATTCAAAAAAGCGGTAGAAGGCTTCACCTATCCCGGCTTTTCGCGTGTTGGCGTTAATTCGATGGAAGGCATACACGCCGCCACTTACACCAAAGGCTTTGCCTCGTCGATAATGATTGTAGCCACCTCGCGCAAAAACAGCGACCACAACGTGGAAGAAGGTTTTGAAAAATTTACACACAACGGGCGCACCTGCTATTATGGCGAAATTGACGACGAAGAAACCGAAGGGACTGCCTTGGTCATTGAGTACCCGGCCTATGATATGTATATCGTGATTACAACCATGCCCGATATGGACAAAAAAACAATGCTCTCCATAGCCGATAAACTAAATTTTTGAAAATATAATATTGAGATAAACTCGGGGTGAATTCGGAGTGCGACTTCAGGTCGCGCTCCGAATAAAAGAATGGCTTAAAAAACAAAAAATGAAAGGAAAATATCTAATCATCGCTTTAACGCTCATTTTCGGGGTATCGCAAAGCACTGCAGGCGATACTGACCAGGAGGAGAAAAAAATAGTACCGGTAAACTACCCTTTTGAGAAATTCGAGAAAGCCGTTGACCGCCTTGTTCAGACTGACGGTTACTCCAAAATTTTTCTCGAAAGCAAAGAGGGCATACACGGTACAACGCTCAGCAAGAACCTTTTTCACTATGTTTTTATCATGGCAGAATCCCGCCAAAACAAGGCGGCAGGCGAATATAGCGGCTACGAACAATTTATTCACAAGAACAAAAAATGTCACTACTATCTCAAACCAGGTAAAGATGGGAAAAGAGGTACGGGCAGTTTAGTTATTGAGGTTCCTGAATACGATACATACATTTCTATTCATTCAACGGCAGCTGCCGGGAAAGAAGATATGGTAAACCTTTTCGATAAGCTGGATTTCTAATCAATTAATTTTGTGCAGGATACTGATACTTTTTTTCTTATTGAAATTTGTGCCCATTGCCAAAAAAGTTTTCGGCATCTCCGAAAAAGCTGTTGGAAACAGGTAAAAACAGAATATCAACAAAAAAAAATGCAAAAGCATTAAGGAAAAATAGAAAAGCAATACAGCCTGCTCCGTCATCATAGGGAAAAAATACACAGGAAACGCCGAAAAATGTCCGGGAAATGAGGAAAAAAACAAAAGTAACGAGGAAAAATCCGTAAGAAATATCAAAAACATAGTTTTCATTTATAACTAATTTTAAAATTATCAGA
>Ga0265295_1007637_pt1 | contig 12350 bp, 13 predicted proteins | sample Munlansysbiofilm_FD_192503 | JGI IMG/M metagenome (GOLD analysis project Ga0265295, IMG submission 192503) | Leachate microbial communities from a municipal landfill in Southern Ontario, Canada - Methane capture system biofilm | ecosystem: Engineered > Solid waste > Landfill > Unclassified ... | reverse complement strand
AAGCGTATCAAAACCCAATTGACGGAAAATTTCAATCGCATCAAGTGGACTAAGTATTGCGATTTGTTTCATATTCTTCCACCCTATTATAAATTTTCTTTAGTGTCTTAATCAGTTGTCTAAATTGGAAGGCATAAATAATAAAGAGCTCACTAAATTCGATTGAAAACACCAAATTCTTAACCTTCTCAGCGAGATAGGCATCTAAATATTTATCGATATTGACATAATTGCTCGTGATCAGCTCATAAGTTGCAGAGGCGGCATGGTCGACTCTATCTTTTAATGAGGAAATGATTTGTTTGTTATCCAATCGATAAAAGCTCACAAACTTTTCTTTTTCAATGTAGCTGCCAATTAATTCCAGTTCAAACTCTTCAATCGTTAAGTCGAGTTTTTTTGCCCTATATAAAGTTCTTAAGTTAATCATTGTTATTTTGCTATCTAAATAAAGATTATCGCCAACTTTGTCTGTTAAAAATTGATAATATACCTTGCTAAGGATTGCTTCTTGCTTATAACCTTTGGTTTTAAATTCGCTTCTTGTCGCATTCATAATTGCAGCGTAATGATCTTGCATGCCAATGAGGTTTCCCTCTAGTAATTTAGCAAGGGATAAATGTAGATAATCAAACTCTTTAAATTTGTCTTCGAATTTAACATCATTTAATTTTAGGTTTAAGAAGGTAATAATCTCATCTGCATAGACGAGGTCGAGCAGATAATAATAGTCGTCGCTTAAAATCGCAACTAATTGATTAAACAGAACTTTTTCACTTTGATTAATTAGGGTTGCAAAGTTACTAATTTCAACCGTGCCCGCAAGTTGTAAGTGGTTTAAAAAAGTGACTACTTCTTCATTAGTGTTATTTCCAAGGTTAGCTAATTGGCTCTCAACCTTTTTTAGCTCGGCAACCTTGACGCTTAAACTTCCACTTGCATAGGCAATATCCATTATTTATCTCCAAATAATTTTTGATATATCTCAAATGCATGAACTTCTTTATGCTTTTCAACGAGTGCCTTAAAATCAAAATATAAGTCAAATACTTTGTCTTCAACAATAAAGCCTTCTTCAACTGCATCATCATACACTTCAAGGCTAAAAGTCGCATCTTTAAATTTAGCATTCAAAAGATCACAATTACTCTTGTCACTTAAAACTTTACTGAATTTGGCGAGATTGCTTTTTCTTACTAAAATTCGATGATCGCCTTTAAGGTTTTCTTTCGCAATCAAGCCACTGACAAGATCAAGCAGTTCTTTACCTTCCAGTGAGTGGAGACGGACAAAAACATCATCATAAATTTCTTCAATCATCAAGGCCTTTAGCGCTTCACCTTTGGATTTTTCTTCAAAATCAAGTGCTTGCTTTGTGGTTGCGATGATCTCTTTTTGCTCACCCTTAGATTTAGCCAATGTTTTGGTTTTTAGTTCGTCGGCTTCAGACTTAAAGTCCGCTTGCAACTTAGCAAGTAATCTTTCTGTTTCCGCTTCATAACTGAGAGCAAAATCTTTCTCAATTTTATGAATATGTCTTTCAATTTTTGTGTTATTCATTTTAAGCCTCGACCCTTATATTCCAAAGTAAATCAAGATACTTACTAGTAAACCTAAAATTGCGTAGGTTTCGACCATGACTGTCATTGTCATCCCGCGCGTACTTAAACTTGGGTTTTTACCTGTCATCAAAATTGCTGATCCGGCAATTTGACCTTGATAAGCGCCGGAAACCAAACCTGAGATTCCAATTGCTAAGCCTGAAGCCATATAGGCCCATCCTTGTGCAACGGTTAGAACTTCAGGAGTTCCGCCTAATAAACCAATTTTTAGCATGATTAGAATTGCAATTAAGAAGCCATAAATACCTTGTGTTGCTGGAAGTGCTTGTAAAACGAACACACGACCAAATAGTTCCGGTTTCTCACTAATTACGCCTGTCGCAGATTTTCCCGCGGTCGAAACGCCCATTGACGATCCCGCTCCCGCAAGACCAACTGCTAATGCGGCTCCAATTGCCGCTAATGCTACACCCATTTCCATAACTTATTTCTCCTTTATTTCGTTGATGTAATTTAATTCATAACCTAATGGTCTGAATGCAAATCCTCCACCTTGGTAGAACTTGCCATAAAACTCTAGATATTGAAGTCGGCCTCCGTGAACGTATGCTGATAATAAACTCATCGCAAAATTGAAGAGATGACCAACTAAAATAATTAATATTGCAAAGACATAACCTAGTCCAAATAAACTACCCGCGACCATTCCGGCCAGTAAGTTCATCGTAAAAGCAATAACCGCGCCACTAAGGGCAAGGGCTAGTAAACGACTATAACTTAAGACGTCACTAAGATAGCTAGTTGCCCCGTAGAGACCGCCTAAACCACTCATGGCCCAAGCAAACGGATTCTTTTTACCACGTCCTGAGAAGACAAGGATAAAGACAAGACCTAGTAAGATGAACCCCAGACTAATGGTTGATACGACTTGGTTTTTGGTCCAAATAACAGAGAGCATATCGGTGATAAAGATAAGACCAAAGAAGAGAATGAGAATCCAACTAAAGGCTTCCGCGAGCGCTCCAAGATAATCCTTTTCCCTAATCAGCATAAGCGCCTTAAACACAAGCGCAGTAATAATATGGAAGACACCCAAGACCAATGAGGCGATCAGCACAAGCATTGGATCGTCTACAGGCGAGATAAAAATCGCTGGAAGACTAGGAATGATTTCTCTAAACCCAATCCCAAATACCGAACCGGTAATTATTCCAAAAATCATTGTTGAAACACTCGAATACATAAAGACTTGGAGGAGTTTCTTAAATCCGACTCGGGGTTTTTTGATTTTCAGCATTAATAACGTACCAACAAAAAGAATGAGCCCATAACCGAAGTCTGCAATCATCATCCCAAAGAATAACCAGTACCAGATTGACATTGCCGCGTTTGGATCAAGCTCCGTATTGCTAGGGGTCGAAAAACTTTCGGTAATTGTCTCAAATGGTCGGACGAATTTATTGTTTTTTAAGGCAGTCGGTAACGCTTCATCTGTATTTTCAATTATTTCAAGTTCATAAGTAGTTGCGACTTTTTGTAAGACTTCTTCTAAAGCCACGGTTTGATCTTGCCGGACATAACCTTCACAGACAATGAAATGTTGACTTGTTTTATGAGGAACGTTATCTCTAATCAAGCGGTTAGCTTCTTTGTCGTAATAAGTTTTTATTTGTGGAAGTAGCCCGACGTGTTCCGTAATTAAAGCACCCAGTCTTTCAATTTCAGCTTCCAACGCTACAATTTTCTTAGCGTTATTATCAATTGCAATTTGATAAGGATCTGTTGAAAGCGGTAAAGCGATTTCTTTAGCTTCGACTGCATGAAGAACAATTGCTAAATCGGTCTTAATCTCGTTGATAGTCGCAATGACAACATGAAGTTTCTTCTCAAAAACACCAAATTCATAATCAACGCCAAGTTTATCGAGTGCGTTTTGTAAATATTCCTTTTTCTCTTCATCAACAACATAAGAATTAAAACCAACTATTTCACTTTCATCAAGTTTTTGTTGGCTCACGCTTAAAAAGGTAAAAGCCGCAAAACTTGTATTTGTTTCTGTAAGTCTTCTAACCTGTTCGCTTAGGTCACCAATACGATTTTCAAGTTCAATAATTTCATCAACGACTTTTCCCTCGTCTTCAATCACCTCATCAAGTGTTTTAAAATCAACGCTGATTGTGGCGAAGGGGTTTTTTCTTTTTTGATGGGATTCGAGAAGTTTGATAACCTTTTGCGTTTTTACCAAATGCTCAGTATTGAAAAGCGAGTGATTCTCGAGATTAAAACTCTTGAGCATAAATAACTTATGCTTTTGGAGTTCAAGGAATACTTTCGTTTTCTCCTCCGGTAATAAAACGAGGTTAACACGTTTAACAGGAACAATCATAATTGTTTTACCTCGTTAAAAACGACATCGACAATCTTGACCTTGTCCTTGATAAATGCATCCGAAAAAGCCTTTTTATTGGCTGCAAGTTTTGCCTTAAGTTCTTGATGCATTTTTTCAACTTCTAGTTCCGTTGCTTTTCTAATCGCTTCAACCTCTAGTTTTAACTCTTTATCAAGAGCCTCGCGTTTTGCTCTAATCTTATCGCTAGCTTTGCTAATCTTGTGTTCACGAATTTGTTGAAGTTCAACTTTACGATTGTCAAATTCTTGTTCTAATTTAATAATTTTTTCAAATGCCGACATCTTGTCACCACCTTTACTAATGCTCTAATTATAAGCGTCATATAGTAAGTATTGTACTAAAAATGGCGGCTAAAATATACACAAACACCTTTTTATATTCTTATTTAGTGTATTTTATTAGATATTGATCAATATCTATTGTTATAAGTGGATAAATGCTTAGTTGCTTATGGTAAAATAACATAGAAAGATGGATTAATTATGAAGATTAGTATCGCGCAAATTAAAGTAATTGCCGGCCAACCAAGCCAAAACTTTGAAACTATCAAACTTTTTGTTGGTGAAGCAATCAAAAATAAAGTTGATCTTATCGTTTTTCCCGAAATGTGTGTCGGCGGATATTTTATTGGTGACCGTTATCTTGATGAAGATTACGTAGATTTTCTTGCAACATTTAATGACAAGATTTTGGCACTCTCACAAAACATTGGCATTATTTGGGGTAACATCTACCTAGGCAATATTGATGGAATAAACAAGGGACGAGATGGGCGACCAGCACGCTATAATGCCGCTTTTTTTGCATACAACAAGGAATACGTAAACCGTGAAGACGGCGAATATCCTGGCTTATATATCAAACATTTAAACCCTGATTATCGTGTGTTTGATGATTCCCGTTATTTCCTCAGTGGGCTTGAATTAATGCGTAGTAATGATGAACTGCTCTCAAGCATGTTAAAGCCCTTTATCTTTACGAGAAATTCCCACAAATATAAAATTAGTCTCGAAGTGTGTGAAGACCTTTGGGACGATGATTATACTTTTAAAGTGACCAGTACAATCTCTTCACAAAATCCTGACTTACTAGTAAATATTTCATCATCACCATGGACTCTAAACAAAGAAAAGGCCCGCGAACGACACCTTAGCAACAAGGCAAAAGTGATGACCGTCTATGTCAACGCTATTAGCATGCAAGATGTCGGCAAAAATGTATTGATGCTTGATGGAGGCTCATTAGTTTATGACGCAAACGGCAATAAAATTGCACAAGCAAACGATAGATTTGTCGAAGAACACTTAATCGTTGATCTCGACAATCCCTTCTTAAAATCCTTTGCTCATCAACACACAAAACTGTTAGACGCACTAATTTTTGCAATTAAAGAATTTGATAAAACAATGTTCAAAGCCAAAGTTAAATGGATTATTGGTCTTTCAGGCGGGATAGATAGCGCCCTTAACGCAGCCTTATTAACGATGGCGTTAGGACCTAATAGAATCTTGGCATATAACCTCCCAAGTCGTTATAACTCTCGTAAAACAATTGATAATGCACAGCAAATCGCTACTAAATTAGGAATTAATCTTGAAGTACATTCAATTGAAAATTTGATAAAAGCGAGTAAAGAAATTTTCACCAATCCAGTAAGTGAAGCCGTTGAGGAAAACATTCATGCACGCTTACGTGGTCACGTCTTATCAACCCTCGCCCAAACTCATGGTGGCGTAATTTGTAATAATGGCAATAAGCTCGAAGTGGCCCTTGGTTACTGCACACTATATGGCGACACGATCGGTGCCCTGTCTCCTTTAGGTGATTTGACAAAAATGCAAGTCAACGAGTTATCACTAGAAATTAATCATCTATATAACGATGATATTATTCCTAAGAATTTAATTGCTAATCTGATTGGCGGGATTCCTCATTATGACTTTGCCCCTAGTGCGGAATTAAAACACAATCAGGTTGATCCAATGAAATGGGGGTATCATGATTGGTTATTAAATAAAATTATGACTTTTCCAACGAGGAAGTTAAGTATGTTTATTGAAGATTTTTTAGAGCATCGGCTCGATCAAGAGACAAACAATCTCCTCAAACATTATAAACTTGATAATGAAGTTGCCTTTTTTGCGGATTTAAAATGGTTTCTTAACAATTTAGATAATGCGGTTTTTAAACGTATTCAAATGCCACCGATTGTTACAATTAGTCGCGGGGCCTTTGGCCTTGATTATCGCGAGACACAAGCAAAGATCGAACAGTATCTTAAGCATCTTAATTAAATATCTTGATGATTAAAATAATAACTATTAAGTAAGTAATGCTCGTGATATTTTATTGCGAGCTTTTTTAATATTAATTTAAGTTTATTTAAGGTCGTCTTTTGTTCTTTGTATGCCTTTAACGCAGTCCTAAATACTTCTTTTTCCCGTTCAGTCGCGGTCTTTTTAAAATAACCCCATACATGTTCGAGCGCATTAGCCTCACGCATAATATTTTCCTCTAGTGTAAGTGCATCATCAATGACCTTATAAAATTCTCGTGCCGAGAAATTAGTTTTATCTTTGAGGATTTCTCTTATTTGTTTATAGGCATTTTCTGATTTCTCAAGAACAAGATATTTGTAGCGGCTCCACTCTTTTTCGGCCGCTTTATGATCATTATTAATATACGTTATTATTTTTACTGCTGAACGGTTTTTATCCTTAACTTCTAGCATAATGTCAAAGGATAAATCCGCAAGTGGCTTGAAAAACTCATTGAACTTTTCGGCGTTAATTGTATATGTGTGAGCGCCAATTCTCTTGCCAATATCTTGTTGGCTATAATGAATTTTAGGCCGACCATCTGTTTTTTTCCAAGTTGAAAAAGCCTGCAAAATCAGTGTTCTTTCATCAAGACGGCCAGGGCAGGGATTACATTCATTATGCAAGTTATCAAATACCATCGGTAGTCTCGTCATCTTAGCAATGTAATTCACTTCTTCGGCATTATAAAGCCGGTCATCGTTTTCTAAAATTAAATGCCTTCTTATTCTCTCACTCAGTCTTGTGTTAACAACTTCAATAAAGCGCGCAATCGATGACTCTTTATCGCCAAATACGCCACCTATATGAATAATCATTTTACTAGTTTGATCACCACCAAGACTCTCGATAATATCGACATGGTATTCTAATTCTAAAATGCTACGCTCGACCACTTCTTCACTTAATGAATTAAGGACGGTGTATTGTCCGGGATGAAGCGAAATCCTGATATTGTTGTCCAAAATCTTTCGTGCGATATGTGCTAACTCTGCTTGAAATGTTGTTTGCCAGTCAAGGCTCATCACCTCCTTGTTGGAGGCAAAGGGAATAAGCGATGATGTCACACGAAACATTTTGATGTTGTTTTCAATGTTATAGTCGATCATTCCTTCTAAAACACTTAGATTGTGGGCGATTAGTTCTCTAGCAACTTCATCGTTAAAACGATTGATTCGAGCGGTTTTATAAACACCCATTTCGACATCAAGATTCTGACAGGCGTAACCTATATTGTGGTTAAATTTAACTTTCATAATTTTCCATTAAAGGAATTTTACTTTATTTAAGAAATTTGTGCCAATTTGATGCTTAAACGTAAATATTAATGACGGTAAATGTTAAAATAGTTTTAATATACAGGAGAAAACTATGGGATTATATGAAATAACTGTTGATGACTATAAATTTGACGCTGTGAAGCTTGAAGAGTTTAAGGGTAAAATTCTCTTAATTGTCAACTCCTCAACAAAATGTATTTTCGCGCCACAATATGGCAAATTGGAAACGCTATACGCAAAGTATCATAAGGATGGTTTCGAGATTTTAGACTTTCCTTGCGATCAATTTTCAATCAAGGACTTAGGCACTGAAGAGGATATTAATAACCACTGTTTAGCCACTTATAACACTTCATTTTTTAGAGGTGCCAAAATTAAGGTTAATGGTGATGATGAGTCGATTTTATTTTCTTATCTAAAATATAGAAAACCCGGATTGTTTGATTCCAGAATTAAATTCAACTTCACGAAATTCCTTGTCGACCAAAAGGGTAATGTCGTCAAACGATATGGACCAATGGTCCAACCTTCACGCATCACCAAAGATATCGAGAAGCTGATAGGGAAGGTTCAATAATATGTATTTAGCATGGAAAGAATTAAACCATAATAAAGGTAAATTCGCACTTATTATTGTTCTCGTTACTTTAATTAGTTATCTTGTCTACTTTCTAACCTCACTGGCTTATGGCCTTGCTAGTAGTTATACAAACGGAGTCACTAAATGGCAAGCAGATAACATTGTGCTTAATTATCAAGCTAACGACAATATTATGATGTCTTATTTAAGTGATGATGAATATGACCGCGTGGAAGCAAGCGGCGAAAAAGCAAAATTAGGATTTTTCCCAGCAATTATCAGTTTAAAGGATGCCGCTAGCGAAGTTGATACTCGCCAAGCCGTTTATGTGTTTGGGATTGAAGACGGTAGTTTTCTTGCCCCAAATGAATATTCACTGATTACCCTTCCTAATGGAATGATTATGGATCAATCAATTAAGGATGAAGGTTATAACCTCGGTGACACCATTGAAATCACCAGAACCAATGGTGATAAAATTGAGTGGGTTATTCAAGGCTTTACCGAGAAGGCCACTTACCAAACCGCCCCAATTATTTATACGAGTATGGATAATTATCGACTTTACGCTTTTGGAACAATTGCAGCTCCGGTTTTTAGTGCAATCGTCGTCCGAGGTAGCGTCAATGCTTTAGGAAACGGCGCGACTGGCGAAACGCTTGTCAATTATGATATTCAAACTTTTATCTCAACCCTGCCTGGTTATACTGCGCAAGTATTGACCTTCTCATTAATGATTGGTTTTTTAATTATGATTGTTGCCTTTGTTCTTGGAATCTTCATCTACGTCCTGACGATTCAAAAAATCAATATGTTTGGCGTTATGAAGGCCCAAGGGATTTCTAATCGGTTTATTGCCAGTTCAGTAATTTGGCAAACGTTAATTCTCGTACTATTAGGAATGGTCGTTGGCCTTGCTCTTACAATCGTTTCCGGAATTTTTCTAGCTGGCATCGTCCCATTCGCGACTAACGTCTTGTTTTATATCGTGATCAGTGCTGGCTTTATTATCTTCTCGGTTATCGGTGGGCTCTTCTCTGTTCGAGCAGTCACCAAGATTGATCCACTTAAGGCGATTGGAGCTTAATTATGAAAACACTAATTGAAATGATCAATGTCACTAAAGATTTCTTAAATGGTGAAGATGTTATTCACGCGTTAAAGAAGACAAACTTTTCCGCTGCCGAAGGTGAACTAGTCGCAATTATCGGTCCTAGTGGATCGGGTAAATCAACATTTCTAACTATCCTTGGCGGTCTTCAACGTCCAACAACTGGTCAAGTATTAATTGAAGGAAAACCATTTAGTCAACTCAGTGACAAACAAAAGACAAATATTCGCTTCACTAAAATTGGCTTCATCCTCCAACAATCTAACCTTATTCCTTTTTTAAACGTCAAGGAACAACTACTGCTTCATGACCGCATCAGTGGAAATCGGGTAAATAAAGATTGGCTCGAAGAACTGCTTACCGGTGTTGATGTTAAACGTTTTTCCAAGAAATACCCCAATGAGTTATCCGGTGGTGAACGTCAACGTGTTGCAATCGCTAAAGCGCTATATCATAATCCTTCTGTCATCTTCGCTGATGAACCAACCGCAAGCCTTGATACGAAACGGGCCTTTGATGTCATTAAACTATTGAAACAACAAACTAAGATACAAAAAAAGGCGACAATCATGGTCACCCACGATGAACGCCTCATTGAATTTTGTGACAAAGTTTACGTAATCGTTGACGGCGTGATGACCCAAAGAGAAATGTAACAACTAGCAAAAAGCAGACTTGGATTAATCTCCACGTCTGCTTTTTTTCTACTTTGCTTCTTCGGAGACATCCTTAAATATTTTTCGTTTAGGAAAAGGAATCAACATTCCCGCTTCCTTAATGTACACCTTATATTCAGGCCGCGTTTTTAAGATTTTCTTTTCCATTAAAGGGACGCTAATGAAGATAAACATTAGGGTCATAATTACTGGGGCGACGAGGACTAGATCAAGCCCAAATTGTTGAACATAAAATAAATACACTCCCCACCAAACCATAATTTCGCCTAGATAGTTAGGATGACGTGAATATTTCCATAAACCATCCCGCATGATTTGACCTTTGTTGGAAAAATCATTTTTAAATCTTTGCATTTGTGTATCAGCCGTTAATTGAATAAAAGCCGCGAGTAAGATTGTGAACGCGCCAATGATTGAATATACTCCGAAGTTAAGGTTAGTAGCTTCGACTAAGATTGTTGCACCGACAAGTTGAGCATAGACGATAATTGTTGGAAAGAACATTACAGCGAGAAAGCTAATGAGCCAATACCATTTAGGGGCCATTTTTTGAAAGTTCTTATAACGCCAGTCGACATGCTTAAAGTCACTCCAAAGCTTAGCCCAGTTATAGGTTAGGCGAATCGCCCATACACTAAGTGTGACTAATAGTAAGACTAAGGATAAACTCCAATTATTCTTTTCTAACATTAATAAAAGTAAAATTAGTGGAGGTATTACGCTCCAATATGGATCGTAGAGACTAGCGTTTTTTAGCAGCAGTGAAATAATCCAAATTAGAATCGTTGCCACTAAATCAGCGATTAGGACACGATACACGAGTCCCATCGTGGATGGTAAAAACATATAGACAATCACTCCCGCTACAGCAACGAAGGCATAGACTGCTAAGATTGTTAGCAAAGATGATGTTTTTTTACTCATAATTTTCCTCGCTTTGTAAAAACAAACGTGAGTACATGATAACAAAAAAAACCCAATCATGTCTATTCCTACTTCTTCTGAGTAAATGAATAGGCTTATATAATGACGGGTCTTAGTTATTACTATTTAGAGATTATCTTGCTTGTACGTTCTAACTCTTCTTGGAGGAGTTCGTGCCCATGCTGATGAACTAGCGTTTTAACGTCCATCTCACTGGCTTTAAGGTCGGCGACTAAGCGTTGAAAAAGTGAAGGTGAAATATATTGATCACTGATCCCACTTGTCACAAATACTTTGATGTTGCCTTGTTTTACGAATGCAGCTTCTGGTCTGACCATCGACGGATGTAAGAGAATCAGATTCTTAAAATTAAGCTTATACATTCTTAACATACTTTGGATGATATTAGCGCCATTAGAGTATCCCACTAAAGATATTTCTTTATTCTGAAGTTTGTATTCACTAATTAGCTCCATCATTGTTGTATAGACTTTTTCGGTTTGCGATATCAAGTTATCTAAATCAAATGTTCCATCTTCATGACGAATAAAATAGCGATTCATCCGCCATTGTTTGACGTCGCCTTCAATTGCAATAAGTGTGGCTTTAGGATCGAGCTTAACGCCAAGAAAGATCATTTCTTTAGCGTCTCCGCCTGTGCCATGAAATAGGATAAGGACGCGGTTATTGCTGCCGTCTTTTTTAATATGATACATTATAAACTCTCCTCTAAAGAGCGACCTAACTTTTTAAGTAGTTCAACTAATGTCGCCTCTTCATCTTTTGTTAGTTGATCAAATTGTGCCCGCATGTGTTGATAGTGTTTTTCATAAGTTTTGATGAAAATTGCACGTCCTAAATCAGTGAGCGTTAATATTTTAACACGTTGATCTTTAGGATTATTAACTTCTTTGATATATTCTTTGTTCACAAGTCTACTTACTACATAAGTCATTGAAGAGTTGGGAATTAGAACATAATTGATCAATTCACTAACTGTCATATCACCTTTGTTGTAAAGACTTTCTAGTACGGCAAACTCATTAACCGGCAGGCCGGAACCGACCAAAGATTTCTTGATGTGCTTATTAAGATTCTTTTGCGTCTTAAAAAGCACGATTAACATTTTTAAATTATTTTCAGTCATTAAAGTATTCTTTCTTAAACACTTTATTACTCCTTATGGTGTTTAAAGGTGTAAGAACACTTTCAATATATTGACGTTTATGCCGTAAATGTGGAGGAAGTGTAAGTTTCTCTCCAAGGTTTTCATAGCTTTCTTCATCATCAATAAATCCTGGGCCGTCGGTTGCTAGTTCAAATAAAATGTTAGGATACACTCTTACGTAAAGTGATTTAAAGTAATAACGATCAACAAATCCTGAATTAGGAAAATCAAGCGACTCAAATCGATTGGTCCATTCATCAAGCACCTCGCGGTCGGTAACTCTAAAGGCAACGTGGTGAACACCCCCATATCCTTGGCGG
>Ga0265295_1007636_pt1 | contig 12351 bp, 13 predicted proteins | sample Munlansysbiofilm_FD_192503 | JGI IMG/M metagenome (GOLD analysis project Ga0265295, IMG submission 192503) | Leachate microbial communities from a municipal landfill in Southern Ontario, Canada - Methane capture system biofilm | ecosystem: Engineered > Solid waste > Landfill > Unclassified ... | reverse complement strand
TGTGGGTTAAGGGTTAGGACCCCTTCACTTATTTCTACATCTCTTTTCTTTTCTAGGTTCTTTACTAGGATTTTTTTTATATTTACTTCATCTCCTAGGGCTAATTCTAATTCACTTCTTTTTTTTGAAAGAATATTTACAAGACCCGAACCAACTGTTCCAAGGCCTAGTAAGCCAATATTAATCATTATAAGTCCCCCTCTTTAATTAACAATTCTCCTATTTGTACTGCATTTAAGGCAGCCCCTTTTCTAATGTTATCAGCTACTATCCAAAGATTTAATCCATTTTCTAAGCTGAAGTCTCTCCTTATCCTGCCTACAAAGATTTCATCTCTTCCTTCAGCATCTTGTGGAATTGGGTATTCCATGTTTTCTATATCATCTTTTAAAACTATACCTTTTTGATTTTTCATTAATTCTTTTATATCTTCTACTTCAAAGCTTGATTTAAGCTGAAGGTTTACTGAAACGCTATGGGCAAATCTTACAGGTACCCTTACAGCTGTTGCTGTTATTTTAAGGTCATCATCACCTAGGATTTTTTTGCTTTCTTCAATCATCTTCATTTCTTCTTTTGTGTATCCATTTTCTAAGAATACATCTATATGGGGTAGGACATTCCCCCTTATAGGGTGGGGATAAAATTCACTTAACCCTTCATCTAGGTCCCTTAGCCCCATGGTTCCAGACCCAGATACACTTTGATAAGTAGAAAATACAAGTCTTTCTATCCCATACTTATCCATTATTGCCTTTAAGGGTGGCATACATTGTATAGTTGAACAGTTTGGATTTGCTATAATGTTTTTATGTCCCTTAATAGCTTGTGGATTTACTTCAGGCACTACTAGGGGGACTTGAGAATCCATTCTAAAAACTGAACTATTATCTATTGCTACTATTCCTTTTGATGCAGCTATGGGGACATACTTTTCGCTTATTCCCCCACCAGCTGCAAAAAATCCAATGTCTATATCTTCATTAAAGGATTCTTCAGATAAAACTTTAACCCTATACTCTTGATTGTTAAATATGACCTTCTCATTTTCTGATCTTTTTGATGCCAATAAGCGTAAGTCCCCTATTGGAAACTTCCTTTCTTCAAGGATCTCTAAAATTTTACTTCCAACTAAACCTGTTGCCCCTAAGACTGCCACATTATATTTTTTCATTTACTCTTCCTCCTTATTTTTAAATGCATTGTATATTGCTAAGATAGCCCCTTCAAAGTCCTTGTTTTCGACCCCAATTATTATATTAAGCTCACTTGAACCTTGTGAAATCATCCGTATATTAACCCCATTTTTAGAAAGGGCAGAAAATACCCTTGCAGAAATTCCCTTGGTTTTAATCATCCCCCTACCTACCACTGCTATTAGGGACATTTGAGGAGAGGTTAGTATATTATCTGGATTGCAATAAATATTAATTTCTTCTATTATTTTATTTAGCTTTGAATTTAATTCCTTATCTGAAACAATAACTGATATGGAGTCAATGCTTGATGGCATGTGTTCAATTTGTATATCATTGGTTTCAAAAACAGAAATCAACTTCCGTAAAAATCCCTTGTCAGATGTCATCAGGGTCTTTTCTACAGAAATAACAGTAAAGTCTTTCTTTCCTGCAATACCTGTAATTATGTTTTTTTCTGGTGGATAGTCATCAGCTACTATCATAGTCCCTGAATCTTTTGGGTGGTTGGTGTTTTTAATATGAATTGGGATTCCTTTTTCCCTAACAGGGAATATGGCTTCTTCATGAAGGACTGGGGCCCCCATGTAGGATAGCTCCCTGAGCTCCCTGTAGGTAACTGTCTTAATAGGCTGTGGGTCTTCTACAATTTTTGGGTCCGCCATTAAAAAGCCTGAAACATCTGTCCAATTTTCATAAAGTTTTGCACCTAAGCCATCAGCCAGGATTGACCCTGTTATATCTGACCCCCCTCTTGAAAAGCAAATTATTTCCCCTTCCTTATTTGCCCCGTAAAATCCTGGAACTACTGAATTTATTAGTCTTTCTTTATTTTTATCAATTAGAATCTTTGTTTCTTCTTCATCAAATTTTCCTTTATTATCAAAGTGAATAATTTCTGTTGAATCTATAAATTCATATCCTATATAGTCAGCTAAAATCCTAGCATTAATATACTCACCCCTACTTGCACAGTAGTCCTTGCTAGCTCCATTTGCAATATTTTCATATACTTCTTTCAATATTTTTTCAATATCTATAGTAGAATCTAAATCTTTACAAATGTCCACATACCGATTCTTTACAAGTTTGAAGATATCTTCAAAGTTGAGTCCATGGGAAGCTAGTTGATGGCACATATATAAAAGGTCTGTTACCTTATGGTCTTTTTTAAACCTCTTTCCTGGGGCAGATGGAACTATTACCTTTCTTTCTTTATCTTCCCCTATGATTTCTTTTACTTTTTTAAATTGACTACCTTCTGATAAGGAAGACCCTCCAAATTTTGCAACAAGTAAATCTTTCATATTTTCCACTCCTTATTTCTTATAAATTAAAAAACACCTACGATGCTTTCGCGCATCTGAGCACCTTCCTTAATACGGCAGGGGATAATCCCCTACAACCTTTATTTTTTATTTGTTAGGAAAGTAAAACTTTGCTAACAAATAAAAAAACACTCATCCAAAAAAGGACAAGTGTTATAATCTCGTTTCCACCTAAATTAAAAATAGAAAGCTGTAACGTAGCTAACGCAATTCCCTACTATTATTTCAGGATTGGACTCCAAGGTGGTTTTCAATTTATGGTATCATAAGAAGTCTTTCAGTCGGTGAACTTCTCTCTCTTTTTGAACCAAATAAATTTACTCTTCCTCTTCCGCGCTTTTTACTATTCTACAGCGACAAAGCGATAATGTCAAGCAAATTACATTTTTTTTGTAGTTATTCTATGATAATGTCATATTAAATTTATTCTGATAAAATGTCATATATGAGAGAGGAGATATTTAATATGACTCAAAAAGAAATCACTAGACTTAGAGTCATCAATCAAACAATTGACAAGGTAATAACTATTCGTGAAGCTGCTGAGCTTTTAAACCTCAGTGAACGCCAAGTGATAAGGGTAAAGAAAGGAGTTGCAGAGGAAGGGCCTGCGTTCATTATCCATAAAAATAGAGGTCGTAAACCTAAGCATGCTACATCGGATAAAACTAAAGAACTAATTATTAATCTTAAGCAAACAAAATATGAGGAAGCAAATTTTAATCATTTTCAAGAGTTAATTGATGAACATGAAAATATTCAGGTTAGTTATCCCACAGTGCATAGGATTTTAACTGAAGCAGGTATTAAAAGTCCTAAAAAACATCGCAAGCGAAAAACTCATCATAGAAGAAAAAGAAAACCTCAAAAAGGTATGTTAGTGCAAATTGATGCATCCCCACATAAGTGGATTATTGGCGGTAATTCTTTTGATCTTCACGGTGCTATTGATGATGCTACAGGTGAGATTTTAGCTCTTTACTTTACCCCCAATGAGTGCATGGAAGGTTACTTTGAGATAGTCAGACAAACCATTACAAATCACGGCATACCTCTTAGCTTCTATTGCGATCGCCATACGATTTTTATTTCTCCCAATGATGGAAAATTAACTACTGAAGATCAACTACAAGGGAAAACGGTTAATTTGACCCAATTTGGAAGGGCAATGGATGAGCTAGGGATTAATATCATTAAAGCATATTCTCCACAAGCTAAGGGCCGAATAGAACGGTTATGGGGTACTTTACAAAGTAGGCTTCCTGTTGAATTTAAAATCCGTGGAATCACTACTATTGAAGCTGCTAATGCTTTCTTAGCTGAATTCATAGTTAGGTATAACGAAAAGTTTGGTGTTGAACCTGAAGATACTAATTCTGCCTTTAGAGTTTTAGATTCAAGTATAAATCTTGATTACATTCTTTGTATAAAAGAAGATCGTACAATTATTGAAGGTTCAGCATTTTCATACAAGGGACACTACTACCAGCTCACCAAAAATGGGAAAAAAGCTACTGCTATGCCAAAGGCTAAGCTTAAAGTATTAACTAGCACTAGGATTGGTGTAAAGGCCTTTTATTCCAACGTAGTTTATGATACTAAGACATTAGATGAACGTCCTAAAAAGGCTGTTGCTAGTTCAACGAAAAATAAAATAAATAAAAATTCCAAGACTGTGCCATCTATTAATCATCCTTGGAAACAGCAAATCGACAAAAAAATTATGCCCTCATACGAGGAAACAGATACCGAAATCCAAGAAATATTAAAGGGTCTGTTCAACTCAACAAGGGCATGGTTCTAAGAGACTAAATCTCTTAGATAAATCATATCTTTTTTCTAGCTCTTTTTCAAGGGTTGTTTTCCTATGCTCTTTTTTAATGAAAATAATTGATATTTTAATTTAATCAGCTTTTATGCCGCGAAAGCCTCTTGATATAGGGAAGTTCCCTCTGGTATAATTTAAAGGCGGAAATACGCCTTCTGAAGATTATTTCCGCCAATATCCAGGTGTCCAGAGGGGACAGGGCCCCTATGCCAAGAGGAACGTGGAATAAATGCGGTTTGTTATATTGCTTATAATATCAAACCAGTTATTTTTTATCCAAAAAGTGACATTTTCACTGAATAAAATTACGTTCTTTTAGGTGACATTTTCACTGACTATTGACAGCAAATTACATTTTTTTATCTTAATTTTCATATCCCTTATCTTCCTTCTCCCTAGGCCTGTCATAAACCCTTTGAGTAGGATAGGCTAATTCTATATCCTTGTGGTGTTCAAACTTATTTAAGATTTCTTCATAGATGATTTCACTACTATCCCTACGATTCCTATAGGCACACATATACCTAATAGTTAGGGTGATGCCATTTTCTTGATTTATTGAAGTATAAACCTTTGGCTCAAGCTTAGCATTGTATATCATAAACTTTCTAGACATTTCTGCTATGCTTTCTTCTACTTGGCTACCTATTGTTTCACCATGCTTAAAGGCTATATCTTCTAAAATTGCCTTAGCCTTTTTCCAATTGCTTTCAAAAGTTAAGTATATGGGTATCTCTTGCCAGACAAAAGGTATTCCCCTGCTATAGTTAAAAACCGGCTCCTTAAAGACCTTGTAGTTTGGCACATAGGTTATTCTCCCTGTACTTTGGTCTGCCGGTATCCAATTTCCTATTTCCATCATAGTAAATTCAAATAATTGAATCCCTATTACATCCCCTGCCGTACCATCAATTTCAATCCTATCTCCAACTCCAAAAGACCCCTTCCAGATAATATAAAACCAGCCAGCTATATTCATTATTAAGTCCTTCATAGCAATGGCAAGGCCTGCAGTAAATATACCTAAAAAGGTTGTAATTGAGCTTATCCCTTTAAACCAAACTCTAGCAATTAGCACAAAACCTATGATTAAAAAGCCATATCCCAAGGCTTTTTTAACCCGGTAGTAGGTCTTGCTATCTTGTATTGTCCTGTATAAAAGATTCTTTAAAATTTGATGGAGGATTATTACAATTATAAGAATTAAAAGAGATTTAAATAATTGTCCTTGCAAACTTTCAGGTATACCAGTGTAGGTTTCCACGTATTTAGTAATAGTTTCCATAAACTGCCTCCATATGTCTTTTCCTATATCTTACCCTAAAAGTAAAAAAGTAAATTAAATTAATAATTTACTTTTTTAAGACTTTAATTTAAATTTTTTAGTATATCCTTAACTTCACTTAATTCTTTACTTCCCTCTTTAGATGCCTGGTACTTATCTTCATCAACTTTTTCTAAGAAATTTTCCCTTTCTAGGTGTTTTATGTGGTCTTGTATTTCTTCTTCCTTAATATCATAAAATCCCTTAGCCTGGAGTGTTCCATAAACTGATTCCTTGCTAATTTTATTCTTTGCAGCTTGGTCAAGTAAGCTTATTCTTATAAGGTTATTTCTAAAATCACCATGCATTTTATAACCTATCCTTTCATGGTTTTTACTAATTCCTTAATTAGTACTGAAAGATCACCTGGGTTTCTTGAAGTTAAGATATTTCCAGAAACTACTAGTTCCTTGTCTATCCAATTTGCCCCTGCATTGATTAAATCATCTTTAATTGAAAAGAATGAGGTTATGTCTTTTCCCTTTAAGTCACAAGCTGAAGCTAAAACCCATGGGCCATGGCAAATTGCCCCTATAGTTTTTCCTTGCTTGTCAAATTCTTTAACCAAATTAATTGTTGCATCGCACCTTCTCATATAGTCAGGAGAAAACCCGCCGGGTATAAACAAACCAACATAATCATCAGCTTTTACATCCCTTGATGCATGGGTGCTTTTTAGGGCCAGGCCTGATTTACTCTTATACTCTGTGTCTTTTTCTGTCCCTATCAAATGAACCTCGTAATCTTCTTTAAGTCTGTGATAAGGATATACTAGTTCTTGTTCATCAAATAGGTTTTCAATTAAAATCGCTACTTTTTTCAAAAAAATCCCTCCTTAAAGTTTCCATTTTACATATACCCAAGGGACTTTTTTTTACACAATTTGAAACATCATCAAACCAATATGGTTAATTGCAAAGTTAGCCATCATGTGGACTATCCATGAGTTTAAAATACTCTTATTCTTTTCATTTAAATAGTTAAATATAAGGCCCCCTGTAAATAAACCAGTCATGGCTAGAATAAAAAGATAGGGGTTAAACCAAGAATCTAAGACTGCTATATGGTATATAGCAAAGAGGAGGCTACTTAAAATATAAGCTCTTTTCCTAGTTGTTTTTTCTAAAAGTCCTAAGAATAAAAAGCCTCTAAAAAAGAATTCTTCAAGTAAAGAATTAACAAAGGATATATAAAGTGCTACAAGAAGAAAATTCCCCCTACTAACTCCCAACTCCTTAAGTAGTTCAGACTTTATAAGATTTAAATTTATATATGGTCCTATAAGAAAATAAACCCCCATTATAAGGCCATAGACACAAACCCCCAAAAGCAAGGATTGGTAAAATGATTTTTTATCCTTTAATCTTAAATAATCTCCAATTTTCCAATCACCCTCTAGGTAGTTTAAAATAAGGGGTATTATTAAAAATAACATAATTTTTATAATAGACTTAGTCAAATAACCAGGTTGTATTAATCCATCAACAAGAGACATGATTAATACACCTAGAAGACCTATAGATAGTATTTTTTTCATTAATAGGGTCTTCTTCCAGGATCAGTGATTATCACTTTGCCATCTTTATCTAATAAGGGGGTGATGCCCCCTCCGTATCCTTCTGAAACTAGTAAATAATTAACACCTGTTTCCCTATCAAGAATAATTTTATAAGTCGATAGTGCACCTTCTTTATGGATTACTTCAAATCTCTTTTCTGCCATTATATACCTCCACACTTAAGTCATTTTATTTTTATAAACCTATGCTGTATTTTTACCCATTATTTGCTATACTAATAGAATAATGAAAGAGTCTTTTATATGCAACTTATTTTTTAAAATATAATCAACTTTGATTAAAAAGAGGTTAAGAATGACTAATATGACAATTAATGAAATTATAAATATAGCTTTAGAAACAGGTAAGATTATGCTTAAAAATGGGGCTGAAACTTACCGTGTTGAAGAGACCATAGAAAAGATGATTTCCTCTAGGGTTGATTCACCTGTTGAGGTTTTTGTAATGTCTACGGGGATTATTATTAGTGTGGTAGCAGAAGGTAGTCCCTTTACAGTTGTTTCTAGAATTGTTTCAAGTGGTATTGATATGGAGTATATAACCAGGGCAAATAGTTTTTCTAGGGTCTTTACTGAAGGAAAGATGTCACTTGAAGAAGCTAATATTATGTTAAACCAATTAAAAACCCCTCCTAGGTTTTCTAAGAAGGTTAGGTTTATTTGCAGTGGAATGGCAGGGGGTTTTGTAGTCCTCCTTTTTGGGGGGAGTTTTTTAGAATTTTCTCTGGCCTATTTAGCATCTAGTCTTACTGTTTTATTAACTGATAAACTATCTAAAATGGGCTTTAACTTTTTTATTAAGAATATCATAGGTGGCTTTATAGCTGGGACCCTTGGCTTTCTCTTGGTGCTACTTATGGCTTTATTTAGCCAATATGCAGATTATAACAAGGTAATAATTGGCCCCCTTATGACCCTAGTGCCTGGAGTTGCACTTACAAATGGTATCAGGGACTTGATTTCAGGGGAACTTATAGCTGGAAGTGCTAAGATGATGGAAGCCTTGTTTATTGCCATTGCCTTAGCTTTTGGAGTCGGTATAGTACTACAAATTGTAATTACTTTGTCTTAGGGAGGAAATATGCTTATAATTAGTCAGGGTATTTATTCGTTTTTATGTGTAGTTGGTTTTTCTATAATATTTAATTTACCTAAAAGGTTAATTCTCCTAGCAAGTGTAAACGGGATGCTAGGGTGGATTGTTTATGCCTTTTTAAAACAAACAAGCCTTGCCTTTATTATCCCACCCCTTATAGGTTCCTTGTTTGTTGGAATTTTTGGTGAGTTTTCTGCCATTTATAAAAAACAACCTGCAACAATTTTTATAATCCCAGGGATTATTCCTTTTGTTCCAGGTTATGAAATATATAACACTATGCTTTTTGTAATTGAAAATGACTTTGCCAATGCTACCATATCAGGCTTTAAATCTTTTTTTATAGCAATATCTATAGCTTGTGGGGTAGTAATTGCCACATCTTTAGTTAGGCATATTAGGCTTTTATCTAATATTCCCAGATAAGTTCTTTTTGTAATTCTTTTAAGAGTAATTCTACTATAATGGCAAGTATTGTAACTGGTATAGCCCCTTCAAGAATTAATACCATATCAAAGGTCCTAACCCCATTTACAACTAATACACCAAGTCCCCCTGCACCAACTGCCGCTGCTAGGGTTGTTGCACTTATATTTATTACTAGGGCAGTCCTAATCCCACCAAGCATTACATTTAAGGCTAGGGGGATTTTTATTTTATAGTATATTTCCCACTCGGTCATTCCCATACCCTTAGCTGCATCTACAATATCTTTTGGGACCTCTTCAATTCCAACAACTACATTGTATATTATAGGCATAAGGGCATAAATTACAAGGGCAATCAAGGCACCTTCAATTCCATACCCTAAAAGAGGCACTGTCAAGGCAAGTAGGGCTGGGGATGGAAAGGCCTGACCTAGAGAAACTACTTTTAATAGGGGGTCTTTAAATTCATGTCCATAACTTGTTGTAACAAAAACACCAAGTAAAAGGCCAATAAAAATTGCTATAAGGCTTGATAAAAAAACCATCCAAATATGCTGGCTAAAATATACCCTTAGTAGAGTCCTAGATCCTACTTCACTCTTTGAGCTTACAAATTGGTAAAGTAATGATTCAAAAGCTTTAGAGTAAATAACCATTAGACCAAGTATCAGGGATAAAATAAAAGCTACAATAAGACCCTTCCTACTCTTATCCATCTATCTCACTCCCACCTATCTTAAGTATTCCCTCCCAGGAAATACTCCCATCCCCAACTTTTAACCTATCCACACCAGAAGTTAACATCTTAGTTAGGGCTTCTCTTAAGGTTGCATCGTCCTTAAGACCTTCTCCTTCTATCCTTATATCTTCTTTATAATCTATGGCATCTTTTCTAGAGAGGATGGTCAATATGCCCTCTCCTTTAAAAAAGCTCTTTACAAAATCATCCTTTGGGTTAAGGACTATGTGTTCTGGAGTGTCAATTTGTACAACCTGGCCTTGATTCATAATACATATCCTATCTGCAAGAAGGAGGGCTTCATCAGTGTCATGGGTTACAAATACAACTGTTTTCTTAAGGGCCCTTTGAATTTGTCTAAACTCCTTTTGTAGCCTCAACCTGCTTATAGGGTCTACTGCTCCAAAGGGCTCATCCATTAAAAGTATATCAGGATCAGATGCCAAGGCCCTTGCAACCCCCACCCTTTGGGCTTCTCCCCCTGAAAGTTGAGATGGTTTTTTAAACTTGTACTTTTTAGGGTCTAGTCCCACTAGGATAAGCATTTCATCTACCCTCTTATCAATCTTTTTATCATCCCATTTTAAAAGTTGTGGAACAGTTGCTATATTTCTTTTTACATTCATATGGGGAAAAAGACCTATGCTTTGTATAACATAGCCTATGGTTTTTCTAAGGTCTTCATCTTTTAAATTATCAATGTTTTCTCCTTCAACTTCAATTTGCCCACTTGTCCTTTTGGTCATCTTATTTATCAACCTTAAAAGGGTTGACTTGCCACAGCCTGATGGGCCAAGTATTACAAGAAATTCTCCCTTGTTAACTGTTAATGAAAGGTTATTTACTGCAATGAAATCTCCATATTTTTTTACAGCATCTTTTATCTTAATCATAAATAACCCTCCTTATAGTCATTTCAAATTTTCTTAAAAGATAGTCTAATATAATAGTAAAAAATACTATGGGAAGGACTCCTAAGAGTATTAAGTCTGGTGAAGCTTCACCTAGACCAAGAAATACAAAGGTCCCCATCCCTCCTCCACCAACCAAACCTGCCAGAACTGCCCCTCCAATGGTTTGAATAAAGGCTATCCTAATACCCGTAAATATGACTGGAAAAGCTAGGGGGAGTTCAATTTTACCCAAAACTTGAGACTTGTTCATTCCCATTCCTCTTGCTGCCTCTACAACATTTCTATCAAGTGAATAAAATCCTGTTAAGGTATTTCTCCCTATGGGAAGTAGTGTATACAGTGTTAGGGCCAAATAGGCAGGTGCCCACCCTATTCCGCTAACTCCTATAGCATTAAAAAACTTCAGTTTCCCAAGGCCAGAAAGAGGTACTAGGAATATGGCAAAAAGCGAAAGACTTGGGATAGTTTCAATTATACTTAGGGGTACCATTATCTTACCCTCTAGTTTCTTTTTAGAATAAGCTAAAAAACCAAGGGGTATAGCTATAAGTGCCCCAGTGATAACTGAAGAAAATGTTAAGATAGCGTGTATCCTAAGATTATTAAAAAACTGAGATTTTTTGGAATTAAATTCTTTAACAAGAGAAAAGTCATCGAAGGACCCCTGTAAGAACAAGTACCCTACTACTCCTATAATTAATGAAAATCCTAAGACCTTTATAGGCCTATAGCCCCTTATTTTCTCGGTGTAGGTTGAAAAGAGCATATACATTAAAAACATTTGAATATAAAATCCGCTTGATAGGCTAATTCTTGCAGCTGAGCTTTCTATATAATCCTTTGCATTTACTTGGACACTTACAAATAAGCTTATAAATATTAAGGTTCCTACAATATATACCAAGAGGTCTTTTTTATTTTTTGCATAAAAAGAAAGGCCAAGTAATATGGCCCATAATAAGAGTATTAAAAGTCCTCCCCCTCCTAAATACTCCATACTTTTATATTGGAAACCCTGGGAAATCCTATTAGGCTTATATGTGATTATTGGCATAAATAGTAAACTTGCTACTCCTATTAAGGATAGGAGGACCAAGGTTTTATCTTTGATTTTTTCCATAAGGACACCGCCAAACTTAAACTAGTCTAATAAGCCTTCATTTGTCATATGATCTCTTGCAACATCTTTTGGAGACATACCATCTACGATTACATTTTTATTCATAGTTTGTAAATTTTCAAGTGTCAATGATTCAAATACATCTTCAATTATATCTTCTACTTCTGGATACTTATCTAAAACTTCTTTTCTAACTATTGCAGATGGTTCAAATACAGGTGGTATAGACTCAGGGTCATCTAAGACCACAAGGTCTAAGTCTGCCATGGCCCCATCCGTTCCATAAACAAGGGCTACATTTACACCATCTGTCCCATTAGCAAGGGCACTTATAGTTTCTGCTGTATTACCATGAGGTAAAAGTATTAGCTGGTCTGGATTTAATTTAAACCCATAGGCTTCTTCCATCCCAAGCAAGCCAAACTTCTTTTCAGCAAAGAGTTGACTAGTTATAAATTTTACTTGACCACCATCATTTACATACTTGGCAAAATCATTTAAGTCTTTTAAATTGTTAGACTCAGCAAATTCTCTTTTTACTGCAAGCATCTCAGTGTTGTTGGCTTTTGCTGGTTGTAGCCATACTAGACCATTATTATCTAAATCGTAAGCCTTTATTGTTTCATAGCCTAGACTTGAATCCCTCCATGCTTCTTCATCAGCATTGTCTGAATAATATTGGCCGTTTCCAGTATAGTCTATGCCAATATCTAATTCTCCTTGTAAAAGGGCATTTCTATGGACATCAGGTGTCCCAAATTGGACCTTGTCAGTTACTTGGTAGCCTTCATCTTCTAGGG
>Ga0265295_1007635_pt1 | contig 12351 bp, 8 predicted proteins | sample Munlansysbiofilm_FD_192503 | JGI IMG/M metagenome (GOLD analysis project Ga0265295, IMG submission 192503) | Leachate microbial communities from a municipal landfill in Southern Ontario, Canada - Methane capture system biofilm | ecosystem: Engineered > Solid waste > Landfill > Unclassified ... | reverse complement strand
ACCTCGTGTGGTTTCAATTCCTTGATGGTGCGATTAAAAGGTGTGTATAGCGCATTGAAAAAACGCGCCATACAGTTTCAATTCCTTGATGGTGCGATTAAAAGAGGCGTGTGCAAGAAACTCGCTGCTGCTTTCCAGTGTTTCAATTCCTTGATGGTGCGATTAAAAGGATTTTTGGACAGCCATTGCGCGAGGGGATATACGAGTTTCAATTCCTTGATGGTGCGATTAAAAGCTCTACGGGGTGATTAAGCCGCTGGACGATCCATTCGTTTCAATTCCTTGATGGTGCGATTAAAAGCCGCAAAACCACCGCCATTGCCAAAAGGCAATTCAGTTTCAATTCCTTGATGGTGCGATTAAAAGACTTAGCACTACCCAGACATCTTCCATTTTCAGATGTTTCAATTCCTTGATGGTGCGATTAAAAGCTTGCGCCCTACCGTAATGATAGCTTTGTAATCGCGTTTCAATTCCTTGATGGTGCGATTAAAAGATCAAAAAATTCTCTATCAACCGCCACCTCGTGTGGTTTCAATTCCTTGATGGTGCGATTAAAAGCTCCCACTTCGCGCTCCGCCTCCTTGTAATTATGCGTTTCAATTCCTTGATGGTGCGATTAAAAGCAGTGTAATGTCGATGGCAAACATCAGCAGCAGGCTGGTTTCAATTCCTTGATGGTGCGATTAAAAGGCGTTGATTCGCGCAGCTTATTGTTTATTATCCAGAGTTTCAATTCCTTGATGGTGCGATTAAAAGTGAGCAGCGGGTTGTTGCCACTGGTGTTTTCGATGGTTTCAATTCCTTGATGGTGCGATTAAAAGCTTGCGCCCTACCGTAATGATAGCTTTGTAATCGCGTTTCAATTCCTTGATGGTGCGATTAAAAGTGGCCTCGATGCGGGCAAACTTATCCGGTTTTTTAGTTTCAATTCCTTGATGGTGCGATTAAAAGTTCTTGTTCTTAAACAAGCAAACAAACACTCTTAAAGTTTCAATTCCTTGATGGTGCGATTAAAAGTGCCGGTGAGCGGCGGCAGTTGGTACACCAATACAGGTTTCAATTCCTTGATGGTGCGATTAAAAGCCGATAGTCATATCACCCTGCTGGTGCCCTTCGCTCGTTTCAATTCCTTGATGGTGCGATTAAAAGCGAAATTAGCGACCCCGCTGCCGACCAGCGCAAAGACGTTTCAATTCCTTGATGGTGCGATTAAAAGGTAGAAGCCTATCTGCAGGCCGATGCCCTGGGCATGGGTTTCAATTCCTTGATGGTGCGATTAAAAGTTGTAGCATCGTTGGACTTTGCATAGCCATCGATAAGTTTCAATTCCTTGATGGTGCGATTAAAAGAATCGATCAATGCGCGAGAAGCGCGCCATTCCGTAAGTTTCAATTCCTTGATGGTGCGATTAAAAGTGCGATAAGCAACATTTCACGGTCTTCTTCAACCTTGTTTCAATTCCTTGATGGTGCGATTAAAAGGTGCTTATTAATATTCATAATTTCTTTATCTTGCAAGTTTCAATTCCTTGATGGTGCGATTAAAAGTCGTTGACCCTAATGGGAAGCCCTCAACGCCGTTTATGTTTCAATTCCTTGATGGTGCGATTAAAAGTGAGCAACGGCACATTGTGGGCAATTATAAAACGGTGTTTCAATTCCTTGATGGTGCGATTAAAAGCTCGCCACCGTTGGAGTTGATGTGTACGTTGATGTTGGTTTCAATTCCTTGATGGTGCGATTAAAAGACTGGCGTATGTTTGCAGATATTTTAATAAAAATCAGTTTCAATTCCTTGATGGTGCGATTAAAAGCTGCATGCTTTCAACAGCCTGCACGGCCTCGTCCTCGTGTTTCAATTCCTTGATGGTGCGATTAAAAGCGACCTGATACCGCGAAAACACATCAACCCGATAGAGTTTCAATTCCTTGATGGTGCGATTAAAAGTATGTAGGCCTGTACGAAACGGGCAGCGACTACGACGGTTTCAATTCCTTGATGGTGCGATTAAAAGCGGTGCCACGAGGCTTTATTCCGATCCGGTATTTGGTTTCAATTCCTTGATGGTGCGATTAAAAGTGTGGATGGCGTGCAGGTGGTATAGCGTGATATCGAGTTTCAATTCCTTGATGGTGCGATTAAAAGGGGCTATCGTTGCCCATAGCCGCCACAAATACCGGATGTTTCAATTCCTTGATGGTGCGATTAAAAGCCGCCATTCCCTTCAGCCTTGTTCCAGCCTATATTGTTTCAATTCCTTGATGGTGCGATTAAAAGCTATGTGAAGCTGAAAAAAGAGCAGCAGGAGCAAGTTTCAATTCCTTGATGGTGCGATTAAAAGAGAGACATTAAAGCAAAAGTAGCAAAGCAAACAAAAGTTTCAATTCCTTGATGGTGCGATTAAAAGGTACTCCCCGGTGTCGCCCTCGAAGGTGGCAAACATGTTTCAATTCCTTGATGGTGCGATTAAAAGCTGCCGCTCATCCAGGTGCCACTCGCATATTTTACCAGTTTCAATTCCTTGATGGTGCGATTAAAAGATAGCCAAACGACTTTGATTTTGCTGCGTTGAGCTGGTTTCAATTCCTTGATGGTGCGATTAAAAGTTTCGCAACGCCAAAAGGAACTCAACATGATTATGGTTTCAATTCCTTGATGGTGCGATTAAAAGATCTTTATTTGTGATTCAATAAAATCTTTTACTTTCGTTTCAATTCCTTGATGGTGCGATTAAAAGGCTGACCTTGTGCGGTAGCCTGGCACACCTGGCTAAGTTTCAATTCCTTGATGGTGCGATTAAAAGATTCAAATTTATCACTCCAACAACTCATGCTACAACAGTTTCAATTCCTTGATGGTGCGATTAAAAGTCTAATGTGATGCTGGAGGGTAAACTTTCATCAGGATGTTTCAATTCCTTGATGGTGCGATTAAAAGCTCCTTACAAGGTGGTAGTATAGCACTCCATCGAGGTTTCAATTCCTTGATGGTGCGATTAAAAGTTTTAAAAAATCTGATTCAATAATATTATCTGCTGTGTTTCAATTCCTTGATGGTGCGATTAAAAGGCAAATCAAAACAAGACTTCGCAAGTAAATTAAAAGGTTTCAATTCCTTGATGGTGCGATTAAAAGCCAAATAAAATCAAAATCGCCTTTTACTTTATAGTAGTTTCAATTCCTTGATGGTGCGATTAAAAGTCGAAATCGCCAGCGTTGCTCTCTATGCTAAAGCTAAGTTTCAATTCCTTGATGGTGCGATTAAAAGAGGCATGAGCTAAGGTTCGCAATATTCCCGCCAGTGGTTTCAATTCCTTGATGGTGCGATTAAAAGTGGTTTTTGTCTTTGCTCTCAGGCGCATATACTGTGGTTTCAATTCCTTGATGGTGCGATTAAAAGAGTTCTTTTTAATTAATTTAACAAATTCTAATATCAGTTTCAATTCCTTGATGGTGCGATTAAAAGCTGATGCTATTGTTGTCGAAATTGCAACTGTAGTAAGTTTCAATTCCTTGATGGTGCGATTAAAAGTCTATTTCATCAATGCTGTCACATAGAAAATCCTCGTTTCAATTCCTTGATGGTGCGATTAAAAGAAAGCACTGGAAACCTGATAAGTAACAGCGAGTATTGTTTCAATTCCTTGATGGTGCGATTAAAAGACGAGAAAATCATCCCTGCACCCGATTCCCTGCAATTGTTTCAATTCCTTGATGGTGCGATTAAAAGATTACCGACTGGGCACTCAAAGCCCTCTACTTTGCAAGTTTCAATTCCTTGATGGTGCGATTAAAAGTATAATCTGCGATCTCAGTTGTACCATAACTGCACAGTTTCAATTCCTTGATGGTGCGATTAAAAGCTTCAGATGATTGACCTTTTTTACAATCTTTACAACACGTTTCAATTCCTTGATGGTGCGATTAAAAGAAGGACACGATTTAACATTTGGCTGGGTGCAATAGGGGTTTCAATTCCTTGATGGTGCGATTAAAAGTTTTATTGATGATTAAAATAACTTAGGTTGAAATGAGTTTCAATTCCTTGATGGTGCGATTAAAAGCTTTACTCTACGCACAATTAAAACCTTATAAAGCCTGTTTCAATTCCTTGATGGTGCGATTAAAAGTGAAAAAACTATCGAATTACTGCCTACCGCTTTAAGGTTTCAATTCCTTGATGGTGCGATTAAAAGCACAAATTCACAATGCGATACAACCCTGCCCACCAGGTTTCAATTCCTTGATGGTGCGATTAAAAGCCGTGTCCGTAGGTCCTTACCGAATTGTTCCTTTGTTTCAATTCCTTGATGGTGCGATTAAAAGTTAGCACACGGTTATCATTTACCCCACTTTTAAAAGGTTTCAATTCCTTGATGGTGCGATTAAAAGATTTAAAAGTGCAAACTGAATGCTTCTTTTTTCTGTTGTTTCAATTCCTTGATGGTGCGATTAAAAGGCCAGATGATAGGCTCAACCCCAAACGCGTGATCATGTTTCAATTCCTTGATGGTGCGATTAAAAGATTGTAGAAGCTGGTCAGGATGAGATTGTATTAAACGTTTCAATTCCTTGATGGTGCGATTAAAAGGAAAATATGTCTTCGAGATACTACTGATATTGAAACGTTTCAATTCCTTGATGGTGCGATTAAAAGGCGGACAAATGATGTATCATACTGAAACGCTTGTAGCGTTTCAATTCCTTGATGGTGCGATTAAAAGGCAGGTAATATTTTCGCAGCCCAAGCGCGATAACCTGTTTCAATTCCTTGATGGTGCGATTAAAAGAATGTAGATGAGAAAATAACTGTTCAAATCGACAGCCCGGTTTCAATTCCTTGATGGTGCGATTAAAAGTCCCAAATTTCACGAGGATATTTAGTTTTGTAATCCTGTTTCAATTCCTTGATGGTGCGATTAAAAGACAAGAATTTAATAAAGAAATAAAACTTTAAAAAAAGTTTCAATTCCTTGATGGTGCGATTAAAAGCGGCTAACCCCACTTTAAACGTCAGCTTTTTTAGCTAGTTTCAATTCCTTGATGGTGCGATTAAAAGTCGGCGCGTATATGCATGTTTCGATTTCGTTTTGCCGTTTCAATTCCTTGATGGTGCGATTAAAAGGATACCGCCAACAGCGTGATGTTCGGAAGTGGTTCGCGTTTCAATTCCTTGATGGTGCGATTAAAAGCTGCTATCGAAAACATGCTCGCGCAAGCTGTTGGCACGTTTCAATTCCTTGATGGTGCGATTAAAAGAAATTGCACCTTCTACGGCATCGGGGGCATCGTCGGTTTCAATTCCTTGATGGTGCGATTAAAAGTGCCGCGCAAGGAGAAGGAGCTGCAGCACGTGCAGTAGTTTCAATTCCTTGATGGTGCGATTAAAAGACCGCGAGCTGGTGCGCACCTTCGGCACCATGACGCGTTTCAATTCCTTGATGGTGCGATTAAAAGCTAACATAGTGCAGACAGCAGCCCCACCCATCGAATGTTTCAATTCCTTGATGGTGCGATTAAAAGTTTTATTGATGATTAAAATAATTTAGGCTGAAATGAGTTTCAATTCCTTGATGGTGCGATTAAAAGGTTTACAAGCCTCCGCGAGAGTGCCATCAAAGATTGTTTCAATTCCTTGATGGTGCGATTAAAAGAGTCGGTCGTAAGTGTTTATCGAATTGCGTTTCTGAGTTTCAATTCCTTGATGGTGCGATTAAAAGGCATCAAGTAATGATGTTAATTTGTCAACTTTGAATGTTTCAATTCCTTGATGGTGCGATTAAAAGCTGTTTATGCCTACATCGATTCGCTTTCCATTATCAAGTTTCAATTCCTTGATGGTGCGATTAAAAGAATATCCATCTCAATGTAAATTTCCCGTGGACACGAGTTTCAATTCCTTGATGGTGCGATTAAAAGCCGAATCAGCAATCTTAATCGTATAAGTGCCAGCAAGTTTCAATTCCTTGATGGTGCGATTAAAAGAAACAAACACATAGTCCTGCGCATCTGCAAATTCGGGTTTCAATTCCTTGATGGTGCGATTAAAAGCTGCCGAGTTGAGGGATGCCGAGATGACTATTCTTCAGTTTCAATTCCTTGATGGTGCGATTAAAAGATCAACCATTACGCTTGACCATTTGCCGGTCACCCCGTTTCAATTCCTTGATGGTGCGATTAAAAGTGACCATTGAAGCATTTGTTTTACTGCGCCACCCGCGTTTCAATTCCTTGATGGTGCGATTAAAAGACGACCCATCATATGATTTTAATAATGATTTGGCAAGTTTCAATTCCTTGATGGTGCGATTAAAAGCGGGTTGAGCATTTTAGGGCGGCCTCTCAATACAGCGTTTCAATTCCTTGATGGTGCGATTAAAAGACACAATCCCACATACCATAATTAATCGCATAGTTAGTTTCAATTCCTTGATGGTGCGATTAAAAGTTAGTGATCGGAACTGTCATCAGCGAAGCATTCGTGCGTTTCAATTCCTTGATGGTGCGATTAAAAGTGTAATTGAAGAACTGAGTGCTCAATACTTCAATCCAGTTTCAATTCCTTGATGGTGCGATTAAAAGGCTTTCATAGAAATCGCAAGGCGCATCTATTGCCAGTTTCAATTCCTTGATGGTGCGATTAAAAGAATATTATCCATCTCCACCGGGCTGACCGCCTGTTGGTTTCAATTCCTTGATGGTGCGATTAAAAGCGCCATCAAGCAATATTTTAGCTTCAAGATTAACGAGTTTCAATTCCTTGATGGTGCGATTAAAAGCAGCTAAAAACACACGTTTAGGCTTCCAAGTCGAAAGTTTCAATTCCTTGATGGTGCGATTAAAAGCTTTATCCCGCTTGCCTTTACTCTACAACATCACTGGTTTCAATTCCTTGATGGTGCGATTAAAAGGGTAGTTTTTTCATAAGTGCGTTTTCAGGTTTTACTGTTTCAATTCCTTGATGGTGCGATTAAAAGTGGTAAATGTTGATGAAGACGAAGGAAAAGAACATGTTTCAATTCCTTGATGGTGCGATTAAAAGCAATAACTCGTTCTCAAATTTAACAATTACAGACTGGTTTCAATTCCTTGATGGTGCGATTAAAAGGTAAAAAAGTAATAATGTGGTCAACAAAAACACATGTTTCAATTCCTTGATGGTGCGATTAAAAGTTGGCTATTAAAGGTAAATTGCAACAAACCCTCAGTGTTTCAATTCCTTGATGGTGCGATTAAAAGGGAAGGAAAAGAAATTGAAGAAATAAAAACAATCACGTTTCAATTCCTTGATGGTGCGATTAAAAGTGCGTGCGGAGTTGGATAGGGAAATCAGGAAGAATCGTTTCAATTCCTTGATGGTGCGATTAAAAGGGATAAAGGCAAAGTATTTAGCTGCTTCGCTTGTGGGTTTCAATTCCTTGATGGTGCGATTAAAAGAACCATCTCGCACCACTTACAGCCAAATGCGTACACGGGTTTCAATTCCTTGATGGTGCGATTAAAAGTCCTGCCGAAAAAGAGGAAAATGCTACAATGTATAGTTTCAATTCCTTGATGGTGCGATTAAAAGTGTTAGACCCTATACGGATGCCGCGATATGTATTGAGTTTCAATTCCTTGATGGTGCGATTAAAAGACAGGCGGATAAGATAGTAAAAGAATTGGCCATGCGGTTTCAATTCCTTGATGGTGCGATTAAAAGTACTGGTAAAGAAAGTGAAGGAATTTTATTTGATAAAGTTTCAATTCCTTGATGGTGCGATTAAAAGAAGAATTACCAAATACCTTGCTTATTTCCACATGGTTGTTTCAATTCCTTGATGGTGCGATTAAAAGCAACGAATTTGGAAAATGCCTCCTGGCAAAAATCGTGTTTCAATTCCTTGATGGTGCGATTAAAAGTAACAACCATTTGTATAAAAATACGGGTTTTTGTGTGTTTCAATTCCTTGATGGTGCGATTAAAAGTGTCCCCCATTTAAGATTATCTACATTATTATTTTGGTTTCAATTCCTTGATGGTGCGATTAAAAGCGCTGAACGTTTATTCAATACCGATTTCTTTGCATGTTTCAATTCCTTGATGGTGCGATTAAAAGTCGGTGTCGTGCCATTCAATAGTTGAACATTTGGTTGTTTCAATTCCTTGATGGTGCGATTAAAAGTCCTTATACACCCACCTTCCAACACTTCCCCACTCAGTTTCAATTCCTTGATGGTGCGATTAAAAGCTCCCTGCTCTTCATTACCTCACTCGGTATATCCTCGTTTCAATTCCTTGATGGTGCGATTAAAAGTAATCTGCATTATACGGAAAACAGGATTAAATCAACGTTTCAATTCCTTGATGGTGCGATTAAAAGTTTTATTAATCATAAAATGAATAAAGTATGCTGTCAAGTTTCAATTCCTTGATGGTGCGATTAAAAGTTTTGCACCGGACTTGGTAAAAATACCGGAGATGGTGTTTCAATTCCTTGATGGTGCGATTAAAAGTGGTATAAGGGAAACCCTGTACCTAATTTTAGCGAGTTTCAATTCCTTGATGGTGCGATTAAAAGAGGGTAACAGTTAATTCACCCGACTCTTGTGCTGGTTTCAATTCCTTGATGGTGCGATTAAAAGGTTTTCGTTCACTTTCATGAGTTACTCGATGAGTCGGTTTCAATTCCTTGATGGTGCGATTAAAAGAAAGATTGGAAACGCAAACATATAAAATTAAAGTAAGTTTCAATTCCTTGATGGTGCGATTAAAAGATGGCAAATCTTATATTGTCGCCCCGGTGGTTATGAGTTTCAATTCCTTGATGGTGCGATTAAAAGTCCAGAGGATTTTGGTTATTCCAGCATTGATGAAAGTTTCAATTCCTTGATGGTGCGATTAAAAGGTAAGGAAGTTTTAAAAAAACAAATCCCTCTGAATCAGTTTCAATTCCTTGATGGTGCGATTAAAAGTTCTTAATGCGAGGTGCAAGAGGATGGAATGCCCTTGTTTCAATTCCTTGATGGTGCGATTAAAAGGCCGGGCCATACTTCCCACGCGCGCGCCCAATGATGTTTCAATTCCTTGATGGTGCGATTAAAAGTAATGGTGGACAAGGAGAAGTTGCGGGACAACTAAGTTTCAATTCCTTGATGGTGCGATTAAAAGCATATATCAATCAGAATAAGAAGTTGGAAGTAAGTGGTTTCAATTCCTTGATGGTGCGATTAAAAGACCTTTATATAATTCAATTTAACCCCCGATTTGGGGTTTCAATTCCTTGATGGTGCGATTAAAAGTTTGAAGGAATACACCCTTTAAGACCATATTTTAAAAGTTTCAATTCCTTGATGGTGCGATTAAAAGTGATTATTACCACGAAATGCGTATCGTTGACCCTAAGTTTCAATTCCTTGATGGTGCGATTAAAAGTTAGATACAGAATATTTTAAGGCGCAAGAGAAGCGTGTTTCAATTCCTTGATGGTGCGATTAAAAGTTTTTACCCCATCGGTTTTAGTGAGAATTTCAATTGGTTTCAATTCCTTGATGGTGCGATTAAAAGCGGCAGCGCTTCGCAAGCTGAAGCAGTTGTATATGAAGTTTCAATTCCTTGATGGTGCGATTAAAAGGTTCGCCAAATGCGTAAAGACATGCCAATGCTTTGTTTCAATTCCTTGATGGTGCGATTAAAAGGCATTTCTTTCTTCTACCATTATAATAGAGTTATCCGTTTCAATTCCTTGATGGTGCGATTAAAAGCTTCGCTTTTTTGAAATATGTTCATTTCCGTATTGTTTCAATTCCTTGATGGTGCGATTAAAAGTGTTTACAATAATAAAAGAAACACCCGATTTATTATGTTTCAATTCCTTGATGGTGCGATTAAAAGCAATGGGATTGAAACGTTCCATAAGTGCGTCAATAGGTTTCAATTCCTTGATGGTGCGATTAAAAGCAACAAACGCCTTGATACAATAACACATTCATTGTCGTTTCAATTCCTTGATGGTGCGATTAAAAGCAGCTAAAAGCTCACGTTTAGGCTTCCAGGCCGAAGTTTCAATTCCTTGATGGTGCGATTAAAAGAAACAATAGCATACGTAAAAGCAAGAGATTTGATCTTGTTTCAATTCCTTGATGGTGCGATTAAAAGAGTTATACTAAACCCGGCGGACACTAATGATGCAAGGTTTCAATTCCTTGATGGTGCGATTAAAAGGTTAATTAATGTTAATTCGTGTCCTTCTTATTCGCACGTTTCAATTCCTTGATGGTGCGATTAAAAGCAGCTAAAAACAAACGTTTAGGATTCCAGGCCGAAAGTTTCAATTCCTTGATGGTGCGATTAAAAGCGCGGTGCTAGTTGTTAATTATTCAAATAATCAAAAAGTTTCAATTCCTTGATGGTGCGATTAAAAGCGATCTTTACTCTCTTTTTACTTCCATATTAATAAAGTTTCAATTCCTTGATGGTGCGATTAAAAGAAACCCGCTCTTTAACGTTAACCCTTTGGTTTCCACGTTTCAATTCCTTGATGGTGCGATTAAAAGCGCGGAGAGTTATCCAGTAGTCAGGACACAGATCAAGTTTCAATTCCTTGATGGTGCGATTAAAAGGTTTATCATATAGTGCCGCGTTAAGTTTAGAGTCAGGTTTCAATTCCTTGATGGTGCGATTAAAAGCGACAAGTTAGAATTAGAAAACAAAACAGACAAAGTTTCAATTCCTTGATGGTGCGATTAAAAGCGTTTTCACCCTTTCCGCTCCTTTCGTTCCGCAGCTGTTTCAATTCCTTGATGGTGCGATTAAAAGTAGTTTCGTCGTTTTCCGGAAGCGTATAACTATAAGGTTTCAATTCCTTGATGGTGCGATTAAAAGCGGTTTGCCTAATCCAGGTTTTTATCCTTTCCACCGGTTTCAATTCCTTGATGGTGCGATTAAAAGGACGCGGTTTCGACCCTATACATATTGCCCAACAAGTTTCAATTCCTTGATGGTGCGATTAAAAGCAATACTTCAATCCACGGTTCTGCTGGAGGGTTTGGGTTTCAATTCCTTGATGGTGCGATTAAAAGCCCCTACGTTGTTGGGGTTGGGGTTGGGGTTGGGATGTTTCAATTCCTTGATGGTGCGATTAAAAGCGACCACGAGAAAATCGTCCCTGCACCTGATTCGCTGTTTCAATTCCTTGATGGTGCGATTAAAAGTCATCGATGCTGTCATAACCCCACTCACCTGGCTCGTTTCAATTCCTTGATGGTGCGATTAAAAGCCAACGATGTTGACGCTATAAGTAGGATTACTTATTGTTTCAATTCCTTGATGGTGCGATTAAAAGCCATCGATTAAAAACATAATTGGGGCAGACAACAAACGTTTCAATTCCTTGATGGTGCGATTAAAAGTGAATAAACCTGTTGTTAGCGGGTCGTTGACACCTTTGTTTCAATTCCTTGATGGTGCGATTAAAAGTTAAAAGAATTCACAACGGATGAATTAAAGATGATAAGTTTCAATTCCTTGATGGTGCGATTAAAAGGGTGTGATGAGTGATGTGATCGCAGCAAAAAAAGAGGTTTCAATTCCTTGATGGTGCGATTAAAAGTTCTGAAAAAGTTCGCAGTCCTTTAATTCTTGATTGGTTTCAATTCCTTGATGGTGCGATTAAAAGGGATCCGACACCCCCAACTGGGGGTATGTTTATAATGTTTCAATTCCTTGATGGTGCGATTAAAAGTTCAATTATATCTAATATCACAGCAAATGGATCCGCAGTTTCAATTCCTTGATGGTGCGATTAAAAGGAAACATGGTTGCGAACTAAACCAGAATTCAAACGGGTTTCAATTCCTTGATGGTGCGATTAAAAGTGAAATCATTGAAAAAGGAGATGAAAAAGGTTCCGGAGTTTCAATTCCTTGATGGTGCGATTAAAAGCGTTTTATCACCTATTATGAAAACTTTTCCATTGATCGTTTCAATTCCTTGATGGTGCGATTAAAAGGGCATCTCCCTCAATAATGGATTATGTTATAAAGAAGTTTCAATTCCTTGATGGTGCGATTAAAAGTTAAACAGCTGTACGTTGGCAGATAATATAATCGAAGGTTTCAATTCCTTGATGGTGCGATTAAAAGTAGAAGCGAGCACGATGGCCGGGATTGTTAATATTGCGTTTCAATTCCTTGATGGTGCGATTAAAAGGGACGAACCGTTTAGATTCCTGTCCAATAATTATCGTTTCAATTCCTTGATGGTGCGATTAAAAGCCGTTTTTTTCTGAAAATATTAATACTCTTTTTCAGCGACTTACGTTGCAAAAATAACATTTTTTTCATGCGCCGGGTCGTCGATCGGTAATAA